>MWWI01000011.1_pt1 | contig 43786 bp, 41 predicted proteins | sample 1047321 | NCBI WGS metagenome assembly MWWI01 (sample SAMN06349966, study PRJNA376086) | soil metagenome | isolation source: FI-1 sample Antarctic (ecotone) soil | place: Antarctica | reverse complement strand
TACATAATATGTAGCTCAGGTTATGATTCTCTAATTAATACGTTAATCTTTCTTATATTATTAGACTGTTATATAAAAGGTGGTTATGATATTCTTGCTGACTTGTCTGGTGGGGGGGGGGGGGGGGGGGTGAATAATTAATCCTGGCAGTTTAGCTAAAAAACTAAATTCACCTAAATCCACTCCATGGTTGCTCAACTTTTCTTTGTTCCAAGTTATGCCATGATGAGCTTCCACCCTATTTTTAACAAAGCTCGAAGTGTTACCTGCCTGTCACAAGTGATGTCCTCAAATAACAGAATTTTAGCAGCTTTTTTTGCTCTTGAGCTATTTCACGTTGACTAGCTGTTGCTACAAAGTTAACCGCTGTAAAACAAAGGGAGTCAACGCCAATCATTCCAATTGTATATATTTTTGTATATACTTAAGTAGATGGATTTCGAATGGAACAGCCACAAAAATCTTATTAACATTTGTACTCATGGAATTGACTTCCATGATGTAGGGAAGATATTTGAACAACCCATGCTAAGAAAAATCGATCGTCGTAAAGACTATAATGGACCCCAAAAACTGGACCACTTATTAAGATGTATAATTCTCTTCTAACTTAGGAGAACACGATGTCGGTACAGCGCAAAAAATACACAGCTTCGGAGAAAGCAAGAATTGCTCTGGAAGCGATTAAGGGTGCATTAACCCAAAGTCAAATTACATCGAAATATGGGGTGCATAGTACTCAAATTGCCGCATGGAAGAAACAATTAATCGAGTCACTACCTGATATTTTTTCCGATAGGATTCGTGAAAAAGACAAGACTCAAGCGGAATTAATAGAGGAACTCTATAAACAAATTGGGCAACTTAAAGTTGAATTAGACTGGATTAAAAAAAAATCTGAACTTTTCAGATAAGAAAAAAATGATCGAGTATGGCAATGCAGGATTTAGTATCCGCAAGCAGTGTCAATTACTGGGGGTTAATCGATCTAGCCTATACTACAAGCCAACAGGTTTTGATGATGAGACAATGTTGATCATGCGATTAATAGATGAAGAATTTACTAAACATCCCTTTTATGGCAGCCGTAGAATGGTAGAATACTTGCGCAATTTAGGGTACATCATTAATCGCAAGCGAATACAAAATTTGTATCATAGCATGGGGTTGGAGACGCTATTTCCAAAAAAGAATTTGAGCAAACGAAATAGTGAGCATAAAATTTTTCCCTATCTTTTAAGGGATGTCGTGATTAATAAAGTGAACCAAGTATTTAGTACTGATATAACATATATTCGACTAGCAAAAGGATTTATTTACTTAATGGCAGTCATTGACTGGTATAGTCGTTATGTTTTAGGTTGGGCCATCAGTACAACGTTAGAGGCAGATTTTTGTATAGAAAAGGTAAGTGAAATTTTATTAAATTACCGCTGTGACATTTTTAATACTGATCAGGGTTCGCAATTTACAACGCCAAAATTTACTGACTTATTATTATCTAATGATATTAAAGTCAGTATGGATGGCAAAGGACGTGCACTTGATAATATTTTTCTTGAACGATTATGGCGCAGTTTAAAATATGAATGTGTTTATTTAATGGATTTTATTTCAGTAGATGAAGCACGGCATCATATAGGGAAATATTTTGAGTTTTATAATCATGAGAGAATGCATCGATCTCTCAATTATAAAACGCCTGCAGAAATTTATTTTGCAGCCTAATCATTGGTTATTTTTTAAACATCAACAACTGGAGAATTGCATCTTAAAAAAGTGATTTTCTGGTCTAGACGAATGGGTCCACCATAGACTATGGAGAAGAACGGTGGATTGGTTTAGGACAACTGGATGGAGCAGTGGTTGTGATTGTTTATACCAAGCGAAGTCAAAAATTGCGAATCATATCCGTCAGGAGGGCAAATCGTCATGAGCGAAAAATCTATAAAGAAAAATTTGAAGAGCAAAACTGATTGGGCCAGGTTGCAGCGAGAAGATGATACCGATATTGATTACTCGGATATCCCTGAGACCAACGAAGAGTTTTGGACAAATGCAGAGCTCTTTATGCCAAAGCATAAAGTGCCTCTTTCTCTACGATTAGATGAAGATATTGTCAACTTCTTTAAGCAACGAGGAAAAGGTTACCAATCAAAAATAAATGCTGTTTTGAAAGCCTATGTCAACTCTCATTCTCACCACTCAAAAAATACTTAGTTGCTCAAGAATTAGATTAGGGGCTTTTACTTTTTGAAGTGTCCGAAAAACGACCGTTTTTCTTGTACTCACCCTTTAGTGTAAAACTACCCACTAAAACAACCAGAAAACCCATTGCAAAAATCAATACAAGGTTGTACCTTATAACCAAGTTTACTGGTACAAGGCGGGCCTATGTTCATTGGTTATATGCGGGTGTCCAAAGCCGATGGTTCTCAAACCCTCGATTTGCAAGTTGATGCCTTACTGGCCGCAGGGGTTCGGCCGGATAGAATTTATAAAGATTTAGCCTCGGGCCGATTGGATGAGCGGCCTGGATTAACGGCCTGTCTAAAAGCCCTCCAACCCGGTAATACCTTGGTAGTCTGGAAACTGGATCGCTTAGGGAGAAGTCTAAAACATTTAGTGACGGTGATTGAAGAATTAAAACAGCAGGAGGTGGGTTTTAAAGTGCTTACGGGCCAAGGGGCGCATATGGACACCACCACCCCACATGGCAAACTCGTGTTTGGATTGTTTGCCGCCTTAGCTGAATTTGAGCGCGAGCTCATTGTGGAGCGCACTCAAGCTGGACTGGCTGCGGCCCGTGCTCGAGGCCGCCAAGGGGGCCGACCACGCAAGATGGATATTCATACGCTTAAAATGGCCATGGCGGCGATGGCGGATAAACAGGCGGTGGCTCAAGAAGTCGCTAAGAGACTGGGCATGACGACGACGACACTTTATCTCTATGTGAATGGAGATGGTACCGTTAAGGAAGCCGGTCACAAATTACTTTCAATGGTTAAAACCATTTAGTTCATTGCAATGACAACTCCACACTGCCAAGAGATTGTTTTTGTACGCTGGGAAAATATTAAAAATTCACGTTACTACGAAGCGCGTATTGAGTGTGATTTGCTTGGAGATATAGTTTTGCACAAAACATGGGGCGCAAAGCATTCAAAATTAGGTAATAATTCGCGAGACGCATTCACTTCGTATGAAGCAGCCTTAAAGCAATTAGTAAAGCTACATCGGCTTAGATTAAAACGTGAGTACTTATTAATTCAGCAAGCAGGAGTTGAATTAAATGCACCTACACAATTCTGCTGATGCTAATTTATACCGCTTATTATTCTGAGACTTAAATAGATGAGTTATATGTATTGACAGAGATTAGTAAGCAATTTGTTCATTATGCAATGACTGACTTACCTCTAAAGATTGACTTTGATGCTAATAAAGCGAACAAACCGTAAATTTTGACACTAATGGGGTTGCTACTCCATTCTAGAAAAAGCCAACGGCGATGATCACATTGTCGCCGAAGTTTCCAGGCTTGGCCGCTCTACTCTACAAGTCCTCGAAATTCTAGAGTACGCCGCTACAAAGAAAGTCTCGGTGCACATTGCTAAGAGCAACAGGGCGATGAATGGCTCGATGCAATCTACCATCACCCCCACTATTCTTGGCTTCGCCGTTCAAATCGAACGAGAGTTTATTTCTACCCGAAGCAAAGAAGCATTACCAAAGGCATTAAGCTGGGTCATCAGCCAAGGTCAAGGGGCCATGCTCAAACTCGATAACGAACGCGAGCAAATTACCAATTACCTCAAAAAAGGAGTTAGTAAGCCTTCCATTGCACGAAGTATTGGGTGCCCCTGCGACCCTTTATGCTTGGCTGAAACGACGAAATGCTAAGCATTAGTGTTTTTCATACATTGCCATTTTCAATAGTTAGTGTTTGATTTTTACTTGATTAATCTTTTGACTATAAAGGGTTTTTCTACCACAAACAACGCAGTTTATAGGCGTTTTTGGCAAAGTTACATGTTATATCAGAATAGACAAGCGGCGTAAATAGTATATACTAATTAATATATACTCAAAATCAAGCTAGTGGATTGGAGGGCAATATTCATGCGAATGGCTAAATTATTCGAAAATGGTCAAAGTCAGGCGGTGCGCTTACCCAAAGAGTTTCGCTTTAAAGGCAAAGAAGTGTTCATTAAAAAGGTGGGGGATGCGGCTATTTTATTTCCTACTCAACGTCCTTGGGAACCATTAATTGATAGTTTAAGTAAATTTTCTGCCGATTTTATGAAAGAAAGAAAACAACCTAAACAACAAACTAGAGAAGATTTGTTTTAATGAAATATATGCTAGATACCAATATCTGTATTTACATTATAAAACAGCATCCTGACGAGGTTATTCATAAATTTAAGGATCTGAAGGTAGGCGATCTTTGTATTTCTTCTGTTACGCTTGCTGAACTAGCTTATGGTGTAGAAAAGAGCCGATATCGCGAAAAAAATAAATCTGCTTTAGAAGAATTTACGCTCCCCTTAGAAATCATGACTTTTGACGATCAAGCAGCTCTTCATTACGGCCATATAAGAGCTTCGCTTGAAAAGAAAGGGACACCGATTGGGCCACTAGATTTAATGATAGCGGCTCATGCCCGATCATTAGATGCTATTTTGGTGACAAACAATAAAAAAGAGTTTACCCGCGTTACTAAATTAAAAGTTGAAGACTGGGTACATGCTGCATAAGCAGCACCGCCTAAAATAGCCATTTTAGACAATGTTTTCAAAAGCTTATTTATATTGAACTATATTCATATTTACCCTATTAATTTGATATTATATGGAGAGCATTTTATCAAAAAATCACTTATTAAGTAATAACAAATGTAATGCTATCGACAGATCTTGAGCTATTTTGCGAGTTTCTTCCTAATGCCTCGCAAGAGCAAATTGACGAAATAAAAAAATGGGTGGCCCAAGAAGATAAGGAAAGCTATGTTGCGCGTGACTTTGGCATTAGCGGCGAAAAGCCATACCCATATTTAAGAAAACAACGCTGGTTTATTAATAAAGCAATAGCCGAAACTTTCTGAAGGTGGAGTTATTCGCGACGGGCTTTTAAGCCCGGAGGATTCTGACTTGGTCAAAAAATTCAGGAAACTGTATGCGAGGCAATTTGCTAATTTCACTAATGGTTCATGTTACTTAACCATCACATAATTGAGTAGACTTTGATTTTGAAAAACCGTATCTTATACCAAAGGTTGGCGGTTTTGGTGGTCAAAATTTCAAATAACAATGGCCCATTCAAACGGTCGTTTTTTCGAACCCTAAAAATTGGTGGTTTATTTCAACAGCCACGATAGAAAATGCAAAACTTGACCTTTTTTGCTATAAATAAAACGTTTTGTAATTTCAATAGTGGAGTAGGATTACTGAAATAAAATTGGAACCGTTATAATTTCACTGACCGATAATCAACTGAGGCGATGGCGCTTCAACTCAATATAGTTATTTAAATTTATCAATGGAGCGAAATACATGATAACACCAGAACAAATTTCGAATATAAATGCTTTACATAATAATTCCTCTCAGCAAGTAAACTATATACTTACAAATAATTTACTCTTTTCCGAAGTTTTACAGTTGTTAAATGAGAAGAAGATTAATGTGAAGTTTCCTGCATTAATTCAGCTTACTGACGATATACTTGAGAATAGGTCAATAATTAACAGCATAGATCTGATAAAAATAATACGGCAGCTTAAACAGCTATCAATTCAATATGATTTGGATGAAAATTTCGTCTGGTACTATTTAGGTAAAGGCTATGCATTACTAAATGATAAGTTATTGGCTCACTTTTATTTAAATAAAATAAAGCAAGATAGTGTGTATTATAATAAATCACGGATGATATTAAATCGAATAAAAAGTACTCCAACTGAAAGAGATTATTCAACTTTACAAAAATTACAATATCAATTTCAACGCCAAATATTAGGGCTAACTTATCAAAAAGTTAACGGTGATGGGCACTGTCTCTATCATGCTGTTGGGCTTTATCTTAATAGAACCCAAGAGGAGTTAAGGCAATTAGTTGCCGACTACATAGAAAATAACAGAAATCAGTTCGCAGATTTTGTTGATCTTTCCAATGGCCAGACGCTTGATGATTATTTGTATGATATTCGCTCAGGCAAAGCGTGGGCGGATCATATTGAAATAGAAGTTCTCATGCGTATATTTCAGTGTCCCATTATCGTCATTCAAAAAGATGGATCCATACGTAACCTACAGGATGCGCAACGCTATCCAGCCGCTGAACTACCCATATTTGTTTATTATAATGGCCACATCCATTACGACGCCTTCCTATTAACGGGAATCCTTTCTGCTAGAGCTATCTTAAATAGACTTATCTCCGATCCGCTTGCACGATTAACTCTAGATTTGCAAACTCTGCCTACTTATTCCCAAAAATCGTCTGCTACTACCCCGACTTTATCTACTTCTGCCCCAGAGAAAACTAAGGCACCACTTTCTTTAGAGAAAAAATATGACGCTTTAATGCAAGGCTATAGTGGGCTATTTCGTAAACAAGTGCAAACAGAGAAACATTTTTTTAGGCCACAACGTACTTTTTCTTTACAAACCAAAAAACTTGCTGCAACTTTCCAAGAAAATCGCTTCACAAAAGTTCCTGCTACTATTCCTAATATAGATGTTGGTAAGATACCAACTCGACGGTTAATTACAGCTGAGGTCAGCGTATTGGAAGCATCGCTTGAAACAAATGGAAGAAACAAGACTAATTATACTTATGTCGATCAAAAATGGAATCGAATTAAATCAGAAATTTCTAGTAAAGAAGAATATAGTAACCATGAAATTGTATCTTTAAATGGTGCAGAAATTAAATATCAACATCGGCTAAAGCCTCATCGTAATCATCTAGGCGATTACTTTATGTATGATCTTGGCACATACAAAGAAATTTACAATCATCTGTTTTCTATTGTAATAAATGATAATCCACAAATTCAAACTAGCAATGAAATACTGATGGCTGAATGGATGTTACGCTATATTCATGATGGCCAACCGGTTACTCTGGAAGAATTGAGTCAAATTAATTCAACTAAAATTCAAGCAGACTTAGATAAGTTAAATAGAATTCTTTATCATTGCTTTGTTAAAGAAATCAGCAGCCGTATGCTACCAGGTGATGCTAGCCGTGATTTACCCCTTGCAACCGCCCAAGCACGGGCCCTTAAGCTAATTGCGAAAGGTATGTTAAAACTTAAAGATGTGTTTGATCAAGATGCACCTTTCGGTGTTTACACAGGTATAAATATAATGAAAGGTGAAAATTTTGAATTATTAAAGCAAAAACTACAAAGAATTGAATGTAAATACTTAACTTTACTACATCAAAATACAAGTAGCAACAATCTTGATGAAAATCAATTGGTTCAATTAACTCAAACTCGTGCTGATTTACATCATGATCTGCTTACCTTCTTTGGAGGTGATGTAGATAGCGATGGTGAGGGCTATGATTCAGAAACGGCTGAAAAAGAATATCCATCAACTTTTGAATTTAATAAATATAATAGATTTTAATAAATATAGCTTTATTAAAGCTTTTAACACGAACAGAAAAAAAATAGATTCATTATAATTTGGTCAGCACTGAGATTTGACCCTTTTTTACCAGGATTCCGGCCGGAACTCTAATAGAGCTAATTTACTGTGCTTGTCAAAAAGTAATAGAAAAATGGTATCAGCTCATGCATAATTGGGCATTGATAGCTTCACAGTTACAAATATTTTTTGACGGTCGTTTAGATTGGGAGCTACGTTAATAGGGTAGAGCTGACACATTTTAACGAACACTCCCAAACGATACCTACCCCTAGTGCAATGTTTTTTTAATATTTCACTGTAATGTTATTATTGTTATCGCTACCTTGATTTATTTGCATCTCTCTTTCAGGGATATCCAGTATAATTTGTACTGCCTCATGCAAACGGTTGTCCAAGAATGTTTGCACTAGTCTTTTTGCATCATGGTATTTTTCTTCACGCGCAAGCTTGGCTAATGTCTCCGGCATTTTTTCTTTTATAAATGACATTCTTTCCTCTTTCAGTTGCTTGCTTTCTTTACGGGCAAGAAAACCTCGAAACGTTGCTTGTATTTTAGTTGCAGGCTTATATCCATATTGCTTAATATGAGCTTCTAATTCACTAATTTTACTCTTTAATTCTTCTATTTGTTTTTTAAGCTGATTATTCTCCGTTAATAATTCTTGATTTATACGGTTATGCGGTATTTCTTTTTCGCGCTTAGCGCTATCCAATATATAATCCATCTCAAATTTTTGGAGCATTGAACATAAGTCTAAAAACTTATAGTTGATTTGATAAGTGCCATAACCAAATTGTACAGGTGGTTTAAAAGGAGACATTTGCGCAGGTTTCTTACCAGAATTATTAGTCATGGTAGGATTTGCCCCATTATTTATTAACAGCTGCACTAATTCTGTATTCTCCGCGCCAACAGCCAAATGTAATGGGGTATTTCCATCATTATCTTTTACATTGACATCCGCACTACTAAGCAGTAATAAATCAGCCATTTTGACCAGTACGTCTTGCTCATACTTACTATGTAAACAAATCAGATGTAACGGTGTCTTACCATTGCTATTTTTAAGGTTACTGTCAGCTCCAGCTTTTAAAAGAGATTGTATGATAAAAAAATGATTAGATTTATCACCCTTGCCGCGATCTGCAACAATATGTAATGGTGCTTCACCTTTATTGTTGATTTCATTAACCCTAGCGCCTTTTGATATCAATAGGTTTGTTAAATTAACTGGGTCACCACTACCTATATACGCTGCATTAGAAAGTGATTCATGTAAAGGAGTATTTCCTTCCGTATTTTTTTTGTTAATATCAGCTTGTGCTGTAATTAATGCTCCAATTAATTGCTTTGCTAATTCAAAAGACTCAACTCCATTGGTTAAATGTAAAGGCGTATCACCTTGCATAGTTTGGCCATTAGGATCACTACCATTATTTAGTAAATAGGTAAGCAGGCCAACCGGATCACCATTTTTAGCCAAAAAAGACCTCTCTAAACCGTAGCCTGTTCTAACTGCCATATGTAAAGCAGTATAATCTGGTTTTTCAAATGCGTGTGGATTGTGACTATCTCCTATTTGCATATTTAAATAGGTATCAAGATAATTTAGGCTTTCTACTAATTTGGATTTTCCTGTCCTTACAGCATCAAAAAATTGTTTCGCAGTGCAAATGTCTATTTGCTGTTGATTGCTAGCAGTGAATTTTGGCATAACTAACCTCCAAGGTTAATGATTCATCATGGGCGACTATACTTTCTCTTAAAACCTAAGGAAAAGCAAATATTAAATCTAATAAAAGTTCGTTTACTTAACACCTGCGATTCACTCTATTGAAGACATAATTAGGGGTGATTTTGCGTTTAATTACCCGTCTATTATTCTAAATTAAAAAACTCCGTTTGGACCATGCAACTTCTAACCAATTAAATACCTATGGCGCCTGGTTCTAAATTAACTATCTCTGCTTTAAATAAGCATAAGAAAGCCATTGAAGCCGCCTCGTTCTCTAGCAAACCGTAAATTTTGACACAAATTAGGACTGCTACTCCAATTACCTCATGTGCCATACTTTTGAATACCGCCCAGCGACTTCATTGCCATTATCCCAAGTAAAGCCCGTTTCAGAGTCAGGCACGACCCGCACATAATCTTTGCCTTTGAAATGCACCATCACGGGGGTGTGTTTAAGCTTCGTATCCAATGCTCTCAAATCGGCTTTATCTTGCGCCAACCCGCTCACGATATGATGTGACCACCACCACGTACCCGCCGCAACCAAGACACAGGCAATCACCGTGCCTAAAAACAATTGAGCCGTGCGTAGGGCATGTTGCGCGCTTTGCGCCACGTAATCCCGTACCTGATCTGAGGCCGCGTTCATGCGAGCCAAGCTGTCATCAATACCACCCACTTTATTCAGTAAATCATCAAGAGCTTGTTGGCTTTTAGTTTGGTAATCGTTTGTGATTTCAATCAACTTTTCTGCCCGCCGGTCAGCCCGCTGCTCCAGCAGTAGCAACTCATCCACTCGATCTTGAAAAAGTTCATCAACATTTTTCACCATTATAATTCCAACCCAAACCCACGATCACCCCGTGAACGTTCCCGCTGCCGTACGGCGGGTTGAAACGCGGTTAATTTTTCTTGGCCGCGGTGATTGATCCCTTTTTCAATCACCATGGCCTGGCCTTTTTGCCGAGATTCCAGTTGCTCAACGCCAATGAGTTTAGCCCGACCCGGCCCTTGCTCAAGGACGCCATAGCGGCGCCCGGCAATCTCCACCAGGCCCCGGTAAATACCCCGGTCCCCCTCTTTAAGATCCAAACCGTAAGATAATCCGGTTTTTTTCTCCAGCGCACGAATGTCCGCTCGCAGTGCTTTTTGATACTGGCGAATGGCTAAGCGTTTTTCTGCCTGTGCCAAGCGATCTTCAGTTAAGTGGGTAGAATAAACCCTTTCTGGTTGCGGTGGGGTACGATCTTGAAGCCGTTTAGACTCATTCACCTCAAAACCTCGCTCCATCGAATAATCCAACGTCACGTCTTTAGACCGCTCTCGACCCAGTGATTTCGACAAGTCGCCAAAGCTTAGGAAATCCTCCCGGTTAACATACAGATCAGCGCCTTCCCGGTGCCGACTCATCGCCACATAGGTGCTATGCCGATCAAAATATTTCGAGGCCAATACATGGGTACGATCCACGGTCACCCCTTGGGCTTTATAAACCGTCGCCGCATAACCATGATCAAGGTCATTATAGTCTTTGAGGCTAAATTCAACCCGGCGGGCTGAAGCTGAATCGCCACGATCTAAACGTACCGTCAACTTATCCTCGTTGATTTTTTCAAGGGTGCCAAGCGTGCCATTTTTAACCTGCAACTCGCGAGGGTCATTACGTAGAAAATAAAGGCGGTCTTGTTCGGCAAAGGGGCGTTGCCCACGCGAGGTTTCAACGAAGTGATCTTGTCCCAACTCGCCTTGGGCATGGCGCATAGAGCGGGCTTGCTCATTCAGTCGCCGCACTTCATCGCGGGTATAGGCTAGCATCAATTGGGATTTATCCGGTGCTTGACTCCTGACCTCATCCCATTGCTCAATCATGCCGGTCATGGCCGCCTCTTGGGTATTAAACGTGTGAACGTGATCGTGTTGCTCATAGGCCAATAAACCTTCCGCCGTGCGCTCGCTGGCAAAATCACGGGTCGCTTGCTGCTGCCAAGCCTCAATTTGGCGGCGAATATCCGTCATTTCGACAAAGCCCACCCGCTCGGCAATCGCCCGATAAGCCGCCCCGGCTTCAATCGCTTGTAACTGTTCCGGATCACCCACCAGCGCGACTTTAGCGCCAGCACGGTGCACTTCTTCAATAATCTTGGCCATTTGCCGAGAACCCAGCATCCCCGCCTCATCCACCACCACCATATCGTGGTCAGTTAATCGGTCCCGATCTCGTTCCCAATGCCAAAGGCAGCTGGCCACCGTACGGCTTGCAATACCAGAACCCCCTTCTAAATTTTCCGCCGCAATCCCAGATAAGGTCATCCCCTGCACCCGATAGCCTTGTGCCTCCCAGGCCTCACGAGCCGCACCCAGTAGGTAACTCTTACCCGTCCCCGCCAACCCCACCACACAAGCCACGTCACCGCCTTGGGTCAGGTGTTTAAGGGCCACTTGCTGCTCATCGCTTAAGTTTTTACCCACCAGGGCCGCAACGAGGTGCTTATCTGAGACAACGTGGCTGGTTGAGGGTGCGTTTTCTGTTACTTGGCTAATCATCTTGGTTTCCAGTGCTAAGTGCTCAAGCGTCGTCAAGCGATCGCGCCCTCGATCATCTTGCCCAAGCAGCACTAACTCAGGGCTAGCTTTTACCTTAGCGTAAACCGCCTCAAACTGCTCGGCATCCACCGTGTGACGATTCACAAAACGGGCCAGGTCTTGATGGGTAAAGGTGGATTGGCTCCGTGTCATGGCGGTTAAGGCCAGCTCAGGCTCTTTTAACAAGCGCTCGCCGTTGCGCAGCGCCAATGCCTGGTGCTCAGCTAATCGCACCATTGCACGCTGGGCCGCTTTCGGCCCAATCTTACTTTGCGCCTCTAAGTTAATCCCTTGGGCTTCCAACGTGCGATGATCCACCCGTAAATCAAAACCCTGGCGCGCTAATGCCAGGTTGCAATGCTCGGCCCAATGCGCGCGCCAATCATGTAACAGCGCTTTGCCATTCCAGGCACGTACCTTTTGTCCAAAGCCCTCTGGTGTCACTTCACGCAAGGTCAACATCACATGCCCGTGCGGTTGATCCTCTCCGCCTTTGTGCCCACGATGAAAGGCCACATCCGCGACCATGCCGCGATCCACAAATGCTTGCTGCACAAACGCAGTTAATAACGCCCAGTTTTGCGCAGGCGTCAGTTCACGCGGCAAGGCGATATTAATTTCGCGGGCTAGTTGCGCGTCTTTTCGCTTCTCCGTTTGCTCCACGCCATTCCACAGCGTTTCACGATTGCCCGCCCAATCCGGTGCGTCTTTGGGGAGCAAAATGGCCTGCTCAACCACGTCACTTTTTTGAGTAAAGTCATGGGTCAAACCGGTGCGTTCATCGAGCAGTTTTTCAGCCGAGCGATAGGCACTCGCGGCCACGCTGGAGCGTCCCTGACTGCGGGAGATCACTTGGGCTGAAAAATGGTAAATGGCCATCAGAATGATCCCACCACGGCTTTGTTCGTCACCTGGGCCAAGGCCTCATCCAGTAAGCTCAGCATGTCATCCACGTCCAGCAGCACGGGACTGGTATTCATCAACGCCAGTACCCGACGCGTGACCAGTTCCATATAATTCACGTCCACGGGCGGACGGGCTAACCTGCCCAGCACCTGACGGCTATGAAAAGCTAATAAGGCGGTGATATCCGATAACGGCAATTGCCCAATCACGATATCAAAGTTGCGCCAGGCCCGTTCTAATACCTGGCACTGCGCTTGATCTAACCAAGGGAACATCTCATCCTCCTAATTTTCCTAATCCTAATTCGTGTCATCCCCATCGTGGTCAATTCCCCACGGCCCATTAATGTTGGCCTAATGCCAAGGGCTAGCATAGCAAAGCACACGTCGCGAAACAACGTATAAGCGCGCATTCAAACACCATGGGGCTTATAGGATCGCTGCGCTCCAACAGGAACTTGACTGAACTCGGTTAGAACTCGTTTAGATTGGATTTAGGGAGTCACTCCCGTACAATGGCAAGAGGATCAATCAGTGACAAGGAATATTTATGGATAAGAAATCAAAAAAATTGGACACCTTAAAAAAGAAACAAAACCAACTTAAAGCACAGATCCAATTGTTAGAGGCCGCCGAAAAGACACGGGAGCGCAAATGCGATACCCGCCGTAAGATTTTAATCGGGGCTTATTATCTGGATAAGGCCATGGAAGAAAATCGATTTGATGAAATCGTTAAATTCATGGAGGGTTATTTAAACCGAGATTCCGATCGGGCGTTATTTGATTTGTCCCCCCTCGACAAAAAATCCGCGGGTAATGGCTCATCGAAGCAATAGCCCATGACAACCATCATCGAGGAATTGCGCGCACTGAAACGCAACGGCTTCCATCAAACCTTAAGCCGTGGCACCGTCCCCCCCGTGCAATTCACCAACCATCCGTTGACCTGGAGTGGGGGGCGGATTTTTTTAAGTGTGGCATTGCTGGTTTTGATCGGCGATACCATCGCCCTACTGTGGTTTAAACAGTTAGATTTCTTTACGGCGATTGATCGCGCGGCCAATACGTCCCTCTTAGCAGGACTGTCCGTCGCCCTGCTCTACTACCTGTTACCGATTTTGCGGGTGTTTGGCTTCATCCTCTGGCATCGGCAACGACCGCCCAGATACATTTTGAATCAGTTTTCCCGCGGTCAACAATTCGTTTGCTTGAGCCTAATCGCCTTGGGCCTGGTTTACCTGTTCAACCATGGTTACCCGGCCATCGCGTACTCTTTGCGCACCCACCATCTGCCGCACCACGGGTTCAGTCACCGTCCCTATGTCACGGTGGGGTGGCATATTGCTGTGATAGTGCTGGGGGTGACCATCATTTTAGGCTTCTTAGTGCCTTATCTTTTCCCCAGAGAATTAAAACCCCGTAAAACGCAATTTAAAGGGGCTAGAAGCCGCGAATCAGGCTCGGGCGCTACCATGCCCTTCGGCCTATGGCTAGGACGCTCCACCGGGCATTTAGCGAGCCTCTGGCACCAAGCCGGTATCACCGCCAACCTCGACATTGTGTTGACCACCGACGATGCGGCCCAAAATATCGTGGTGCTGGGCGGCATCGGGGCCGGTAAAACCACTCGCCTGATGCAACCCTTACTGGTCCAACTTCTCGACCAAGCATGTGGCGGGCTATTGTTTGACGTCAAAGGCGATGTCAAAAAGGCGGTTATTTGGCTGGGGGAAATGACTAACCGTCCGGTCACCCTCATCGGGCCGAATCACCACCCCCTGAATTTGCTGGCTGGCTTGACCCCCGAAGTCGCCGCCTCGTTTTTGAAATCCGCCTTTTTGCTCAGTGGCGGGGCCAGGCTCGATGGTTTTTGGATCGATACCGCTACCGAGCTGTGCCGTAACACGTTAGGGTTACTGTCCTTCCTGCCTGTCCATTACACCCTGCAAGGGCTTTACAGCTACTTGTTTGATGACGAAGCCCGAGAAACCATCCAAGCCGAGCTTGACCCGCTGCTCGTCACCTTAGCCGCCAAAGAACAGCGCTTGCTCAACACCTACGGGCGCTATCAGGACACCATCTTTGCCACCTTCGATGAGAAGGTCAAAAGCGGCGTCAAGGCTACCGTGGCCCAAGCCCTAGCGCCCTTTAACCACCCAGAGCTCATTGATGCCTTTTGCACACAATCCCCAGCCGGCCTTACCCTGCAATCGGTGTTAGACGGCACCGTGTACTTGGTGGATATGCCCCTCGCTCGTTGGGGCTTGGGCGGCAAAGTCGCTTACACCTTCCTCAAGCTGCGGTTCTTCAACGTCATGCAAAATCGGGTCCACCAACCCGATTGGAACCAAGAGCGCCCCATTTTCTTTATGTGTGATGAGTATCAAGAACTAATCAGCGCCAACCAAGACGGCCTATCCGATTTGAATTTCTGGGATAAGTCCCGAAGCAGTAAAACCATCGGCATCATCTCGGCGCAATCCGTCTCCAGTTTCTACGCCGCCCTCGGCGATCGGGATTTAGCCCACGCCATCTTGCAAAACTTTCGCCAAAAGATTTGTTTCAGGACCGAAGATCAAGCCACTCTCTCCATGATGGATAGACTCGCCGGTCAAGCCAAGGTGCAGCGTAAGACCACCAGTCAAACCAGCGGCGATTCAACCAGAGCCTTGACCGAACCCGCGTCCAACCATCAGTCCAGTACTCAAAGCATCACCGAAAGTCGGGAGTCCGTGCTAGATGCCACCCTGTTTCGTAATCTCACTCCCAACCAGGCGGTGGCTCTACTCTCGTTACACGGCCATAGCATGGATGACGTGTTGGAATGCTTGCCGGTATTTCTTTAAGCACAACACTTTTTTCTTTAAAAAAACAAAAAAAATGCTTGGGCTGTGGGTATGTGGTCAAGCCGTCAGCGTAGCGACGGGTTGTCCACATATCCATCAGCGGATGAGCCGCGGTTGTGGGTAACTGCGTCAGCAGTTATCCACAAGGAGCGGCGATCAACTACAGGTATTTTAATACAGGTAAATACAGGTATAAGGAGTGCGCGACCGTTTATGCGTAAAAGCGCGACCGTTTATGCGTAAAATCCTGTTTACAGCGCGACCGTTTATGCGTGAATAAACTTGTTAGTTAACAGGGTTATTTAGTGATTAGTAGCGATGGTATATGTGGTTTACTAGGACGTAGGACTAGGTGAGTATCACCATCTTCTACTCTGGCTTCCGGATAGACAGCTAAGACAGCTTTTAATTGAATTAGAAATTTCTTTTTAAAATCGCGTGTCCTCCCATAAGCTGCTCCAAATTGAGTTTCTAGAGCTCCCCACGGAATGGATGTTTGCTTTTTGATATAGCTCATTCGATAAGTAAGCCAGCAGTAAATATCCAGTGCTAGAGGTGAACGTTTGAGTGAATTTAGGGCCCGCATATCAATGGGTACGGGCCTGCTGGTTATTTCATCAAAGAAGTCGCTACTTAAGGTAACTGTCGATTGCCACAGAGAAACTTGTTCGGGCTGTTTAGGATGCCACCATAAGCAGTATTCTTTTGCTATGTTAAGTCCTAAAGCCGAGCTGAATTCTCCTTCTTTCTCATATTGGCAAGAAACTGAGGAAGAGAATAATCTCTGCATTTGTTCTCGAAGCCTGCCAATAGTTCCCCAACGCCCACCAGTTGGCATCAAGCCTAATTGAGACATGAACTGGCTTAAAGTGTTACCTAAAATAATTTCGGGATTTTTCGTTCTAACTGCTTCGGTTGTTAGCCAGGACAAAAGCAATCGCGGGATCGTCCCGTAAGGAATCCCTACTTTTGCGGGCGCAAGGATAGATAAGCTAAATAATCCATTCGTTCTGGTAAACTCACTTCCTAATACTTTTTTATGAGGCAAGGTTGCTTGTGTAAGAACCCGTGCCATATAACCAATGGCACCTGCTTCTTTTGCAGCGTCTGCTTCAATAGCGAGGGCTTCTGTAATCAACTTATTCAAGTTTTTGCTGTTCATGCTTTACGTTACTTATGTTATTTAGGTTTCTACTGATAGAAAATAGCGGTTAAATATCAATGAGGCAACTACAACAATAACTTATTTACTGTTTAATTTAAATAAGATTTTACATTTAACCACTAAAATGTTTATACTGGATTAAGTTTAAACTTAAAGGCTTAAATATGATAATAGGAATTCTTAACCAGAAAGGCGGGGTTGGCAAGACGACCCTCTCTATATCTATTGCTCATGAATTAGCCAGAAGGGGTTCCGCGGATGAAGTATTAGTAGTGGATGCTGACCCTCAGCAAAGCTCATTGAGTTGGTCAGAGGTTAGAGAAGGAAGATTGCCTTTCGCGGTCATTGGGTTCTCTAAAAAATCATTACACCGTGATTTGCCACCAATCGCTAAAAATTATAAACACGTTATTATCGATGGGCCTCCCCGAGTAACGGAAGTAGCACGTTCCTGCATAATGGCTTCTGATTTAGTGTTAGTGCCTTGTACACCCAGTCCATACGATATATGGGCTTCGGCAGAGACAGTTGAGTTAATCCAAGAGGCAGTAGTCTATAAAGAAAAACTTAAAGGTGGTTTTGTGATTAACCGTAAAATCACCAATACAGCTATTGGCCGAGATGTGGTTGACGCACTCAAAGAGATGGAACTACCTGTTTTAAGCGCTCATGTAAGCCAGCGAGTTATTTTTGCTGAAGCTGCCGCTTCTGGAAAAACGGTGTTTGATATAGAGCCAGAAGGAAAAGCGGCTAATGAGATCGTTTCTCTAGTCAGCGAAATCTTGAAATTTGGAGAGAAGTAATGGCCAAAAAAGTCTCAATAAAAAACCCTAAAGCTAAACCAGAAACAGCGGATAGCTGGGTAGATACCAGAGAAAAGAAAAAACGGTTTACTATTGATATACCGGTTTCTCTGCACACAAAATTAAAAATAACTGCTGCAAAGCGCGGAGAAACAATGGCAGAAATCATTTGTAATATTTTGGAGGAAGAACTTAAAAACATTTAAATGCGTTTAATTAAAAATGTATAAACTTTTTTAAATAAATAAGGCGCGATATGGGGTGTTATCACCACCCACATACCGCTAACCACATCAACCTAAGCAGGAGATTGACATGGCTAAAAGTAGTCTACCCAAAAATTCGTCTAAACTAAACTTCACTCGGCGCCAAGCAGAACTCTTTCAGAAAATTATCTTAGCGGGCAACCGAATGGCTGAGTTATTAGCACAGCTAGAATTTCGGCTTATCCAGCCTGCTAAAGCAAAGGAAGCAGATAAGCTTATCAAGAAATGGCCAGATTTGATGATGCAGCTAGCAAAGATGATTATTTAATTGCTATGAGAAGGAGGTGCCAGGTCAACCTATGCGGCAATTAATTTGGTGCCTTCAATTTTTAAAAATAATTTGGATATCTTCAATAGTGGTTGCTGCTACGGCAAGATCATCTCTATAATTTGTAATTCGGGCCACTTAGTGGTATATTTATGGTGTGAATTATGCGTGTTCGGAAAAACAAGTCATTTAACCATTGGGCAAAAGGCATAAGTTTAAGTGATGCTGATTTAATAACAGCAATTGATGAAATGACAGAAAGCTTATACGAAGCTAATCTGGGAGGAAATATCTATAAAAAGCGCATATCAATTGGTAGCCGGGGAAAACGCAGTGGAACGCGTACTGTCGTGACTTTCAAGGCGCATGAGATAGCTATTTTCATTTATGGGTTTGCTAAAAACGTAAAAAGTGATATTACCAATAAAGAGAGAGACGCATTAAAAGCATTAGCTAACGTTTATTTGAGTTATGATAAGAGGCAAATCAATCAAGCAATAAAAATGGGTGAATTTACTGAGGTTCAATCATGAAGCAATCAATTATTGAAGTAGTTCATGAATCAGCTAAAGGATTGTATGACGCAGGATTAATGGATGTAGAAACGATGCATACTTTTGATGCATTATGTTTACCGGCCGTGCGTGATTTTAGTCCTAAGGAAATTAAACGTATTCGACTTCATGAAAAATTAAGCCAACCAGTCTTCGCGAAATATCTCAATGCGAGGCCCTTCCACCATTAAAAAGTGGGAGACAGGAGAAAAGCATCCTACCGGGCCGGCACTTAAGTTATTAAACGTAATTGCAGATAAGGGCATAGCGATTCTTGCCTAACTGATTGTAAACGTTTTACGATTTAGTTAGCATTGCCAAAAACGAGCGGTTTAGGGAAAGTTTAAGCTTAGAAGTAAGGTTTAATTGTTATTTTTATAAAATTGTGCGCATTTTATTCAATGTTAGGAAATTTATATGGAAAAATCAATACAGAATCAAAAAGTATATGGGCGTGACGTGCCTCTCGAAAAAAAACTTACTTCTACAAAAGAATCTAATCGTAGACAAAAAAGAGAAGCAGAAGAAAAGTCGCCTCAAGATAGAAGATTTGATTCCATAGGCTGGTTGATCCAAGGAGACGACAAATGTGGTGCATCATGCTTTGATGGAAAAAATTTATTATTATCTACTAATGCTAAAAAACAATCTGAATTAAGCAAGATAATAGTGGCTTACATGGTTTGGGTGGCTAAGAGCAGCGCAGAATTAATTGTAGAAATAAAAAATTCCTTTGAAGATTTAGACAGAAGATTAGAAATAGCAGCAAAAATAATACATAAATGGACCGACCAAAAAAAAGAATGTAAGAAACGCATTGGATTAATACTGAGCTTTGCAGAAAATGAAATAAAATTATACAGAGAAAATAAAGAATACAAGGAAGCGTTTACTGATTCTTTAAACAAAATTACTCGTTCTATTCGTCATTCCTATTTGAAGCCAGAAAGTGAAAAAGCACTTCCAAAGGCACTTGTTAATGCTTTAAAAAAAAGGCAAGTTTTATACCTTGGAGAATCAAACATACATGCAGAGTTAAAGATTGTACAAAAACTTATAGATACTAAGGGCTTGCCTAAGACTCAGCGCTATATCGGTATTTCTAAACGGTGCTGCCGTAATTGTATGGCAGCAATTAAAATTGTAAATCTTATTGTAAAAAATAATTTAAAAGAGGATGTAGGGGAAGATAGATATAGCTTTACAGTTAGAGATGATGGCCATAATCAGCATTTCTTATCACAAATACCCTCGTTTTTAAGAGAAGAACCTTATAAAACAGCATTTTTAAACGAAGTTAATAAAAAAAGCCTTGAAGAAGCTTTCCATATAAAAGAGGAAATGCAACCCAATAGTAGGCAACAGCATGTTAGATCAGCGTCAGAGGATGTTACCTCCATTGCTTCCCTGATAAGTTCTGATAGTGATAAAAGCAAAAGCACTCATTCCAAAAGGACATGGGTTGATATAGCTCGACAGCCAACTTCATCTACTCCAGATCAACCAAACGGCACCCAGCCATTAAACACCCAAAAAGATGCTGTAAAGCATTCACGAACTACGGACTTTAAAAGTACTTTTTTTGTACAGCCTAATAAGACTCAATATTTTAATAATAGTAAAGAGCAATTTAAGGAAGAAACTTCCTCTAGCCAAGTAGCTATGTTTAAGAAGCCTACAGCAAGTAAAAAAAAATAATTGAAAGAAGAATTTTGCTTAGACGAAGATAAACGAAATCTAACCAATAACCTAAGAGTAAAAAATAGAAAATTTAAATTAATATAGCAATTTATTTTATCTGGTATCATCGAATCTTTTAATAGAAGTTTTATAATATTGCCAGAAATATGTAATTGTGGCAATTTTACTTCAGGGATAAAATATCTATGAAAATTTGCCGCTTATGTGGATCAAATCCTGCAATTAAGCGTAGTCACATTATTCCAGCATTCGTATATAGTGCAATTAAGAAAGCTTCAGCTACAGGATATTTGCGTCAAGACAAATCTCCTAATAAACGAGTACAAGATAGCGATAAACATCCGCTACTATGCACTGACTGCGAACAGCGCTTTGGTAAACGTGAAAAGAAGTTTAACGATTATATATTCAAAGATTTTATTAAGTTAAACCAATTTAATTTTAAATATGGTGATTGGCTTCATTATTTCATAACTAGTGTAGCGTGGCGAATTTTGATAATGGATATTGCAAGTGGGGGCGTTCCGGAGAAGGTTCTTTCGGAGCTTAAAGTTGCAGAAAATATGATGAGAAATTATCTATTGGGTAAGGATAATCTGGCTGATTTAATAAATAATCATTTAATTCTGTTTCCTGCTGATGCTAAATCAAATGATTCTGCCTTGTCGACAGCTATCCCGATGATTAGAAGGGGGACGTTAGGGTATACTCTTTGGAAAGATAATAGATTTTCATCAGTAATTGTTAATCTGGCTGGAGTGTTATGTGTGACTCATATTCATCTTGACCAGAAAGACATATGGCATAACACTAAAGTACATCCAGTTGGTGGTAGACTTGAACATCCTCAGGATATTGATAGCTGGATTTGCGTGGACTTTTTTAAGCGCGTTACTGAATGCTATGAAAACATGCTTAATTTAAGTGAAAAGCAACTTGCAATTATCAAAAATGCAATAAGAGTTAATAACTAAGAATTTCTCTGAAAAAGCAATAGCTTACTTTGCCTAAAATGTCTATAAACAGCAAAGTTATGATAGATTATGCCTTATTAAAGGTTAAAACCATGCTAAAGACCAGGCACCAAACATCGAAAAACGGCAAATTTAAGAAATATGGTATCTCTCAAGCGGTTTAATAGTTAACGATGGCTCTGCGGATATTTAACTAGTCATGAAATAGAGGGCTTGCATACGGCTGCTTGCTGCTTAGGACGTTATGACCATCCGCGATGGTAAGCCATTTATGGCAAAATCTACGGTATGTTTTTCAAAGTAAACATGATATATATTACCTAATCTATAGAAATCTAGCTATATAAGCACTTTGGGTTTTTAATGATTTTAGGCGTTAAAATGTGAATTTTGCCATGAATGTATTTCATGCCCCAAATAGAAGCTTATAATCTAAGAAAAACCAGGAGATGCTATAACGTTTGTCCTTAGGACAAACGTTATAGCATCTCCTGGTGGTTGTCAACAATTAAATTAAAACAAGAAAATACGTTAACATCAAAAGGATAAAATGATTGAAATTTAACTAAAAATGTTGTATAAATGTCCTAAGGACATTTATACAACATTTATAAGATAATTTAATGAACAAATCACAACGTAGGCAGGTAAAAGAAGCAACTTGCGATAAATTAAATAAATTAGACCAGCCTGCAATTAGTAAGTACGAGCTAGCTTTCATAATCTATGAGCAAACGCTTAGCATCGATAATGAAAGTTTAAGTCACACAGAGTACAAAAAAATAATTAATAGTGTGCGGATTAAGACTTTATTAAGTAATCACGATAATCACCACGCTTATTTTTATCTATTTGGCAAAAATAAGGCAAGCATTTATGATATAATTTGTTCTATCGAGCCTTTTTGTTTTATCTCCCATTTAAGTGCAATGGAATATCATGGACTTACTAATAGGCTCCCTAAGTTAGTTTTTCTAACCTCTCCCCCTCCAAAAAGATGGAAAGAACTTGCTGAAATAAGAATGAAAAAAGATTATAAATCTCTTGAAACTATTGCAGATAATGGATTGCCGGAACTTATAAGGATTCAACCCAAAGCGCTAAGCACTTATACTCTCAATTGGTATCATAGCTTACAGCAAGGATCCTTCAAAAATATTCAAGGAAGCCCCTTACGTGTGTCAACACTTGGCCAAACTTACCTAGACATGGTTAAAAAGCCTGATTTTTGTGGGGGTATTCATCATGTCATAGAAGTATTTCAAGAACATGGTAAAATGCACTTACCATTGATACTGCATGCAGTGGACACTCACGGTACCCAAATAGCAAAGATTCGGGTGGGATATATATTGTCTGAAATTTGCAACTTGAAAAACAAAACTATAGATAAATGGCAAGAAGAGGAAGTACAGAGGGGAGGATCTAGGAAACTCGATGCCGCTAGTGAATATAGCTCCCAATATTCAGAACGTTGGTGCCTTTCTATAAACATATAGAGTATCAAAAAAATGAATCACGTGCCTATAATAAACTGGGTCGAACAAGCAACTAATTTAAAAGAAAAATCATTTCGCCAAGCAGTCCATATAATAATCCATTCTATTGCAGGTTGCGATAATTTAAGAAGCATGATGATAATGAAAGGTGGCATATTGCTTGCTATTGAGTATAGCAGTTCTAGGTATACCACGGATATAGATTTTTCTACTGAAGAAAAATATGATGCTTTTGAACTAGACAATTTTTTGGCTAATTTGGAAAGAGCCTTGATCTTGTCTACAGAAGCTTTGAATTATGACGTTGCATGCAAAGTACAGTCAAAAGAGCTGAAGCCAAAAAATATACAAAATCCAACTACCCCTAGCTTATGTATTAAAATTGGTTATGCAAGCAAGTCTAATAATAGGGAATATCAACGATTATTAAAAGGTAATGCTATAGCTATAATAAAATTAGATTATAGCTTCAATGAATTTAATTTCGATATTTCAATAATGAAAATAGATGACGAAAGCTCAATTCGTGTTTATAGTCTAGTTGATTTGGTGGCTGAAAAATTTAGAGCCATATTACAACAAGTTCCAAGAAATAGGACCAGGCGACAGGATATTTATGATTTAAACTACCTGATCATTAATTATATCAAAAATAATGAATATGGATTAAAAAAAGAAATACTTAATAGTTTAAAAATAAAGTCTGAATCAAGGGGAATACAGGCAAACAAATTTTCTTTAAAAAATCCCGAAATAATTGAAAGATCAAAAAAAGAATATTTCACCTTGGGAAACGAAATAGAAGGAGAGCTACCAAAATTCGAAGATGCATACTCCACGCTTAGAAAGTTTTATGAATCATTACCCTGGGACAACGAGATTAAAGCTAACAAGCACATGTAGCGTACACTTAACACTCCTGCTTGTGAATTACATCCCTTGCTTGGTTAGCTCCTGTGCCATAACGTGAATAACAAGTATTTCTTGCTCGCCCTGTAGGTCTTCAGTATTTGGAATAAAAACGAACCTTAATAATTTCTTGGAGTAAGGTAAGTCTCCATTATTCAAAAACTTCAATATCCTTAATGTGCCATAAAAGCATCTATATCCATGCGGGACAAAACAACCTTTACTTTATTTGCTATTGCCTTGTAACCCGTTTCGTAGCTCATAAACATGCTTATTACTCATAGGTGTTACTTGTTCGGAGAAAATATTTTTATATAAATGTTAGCAAAACTTTTAAGAGGTGTTGATTAGATTGCTTACCAAAGCAGTACAATCAATTTTCTTTGGCCACTTTTGCAGTAAGGGGCTAAAAGGTCATGTAGTGCTTTACACGTAGGTTTATTTCTACAAGCCTATTAGATAGATATATATAAGGATTAAGCTTTGCTTAGAGCTTACGCTATTATTTATATACTAAAGTACAAGAAAAACGACCGTTTTTCTTGTGCTCACGTTTTAGGGTAAAACTACCCACTAAAACCACCAGAAAACCCATTGCAAAAATCAATACAAGGTTGTACCTTATAACCAAGTTTACTGGTACAAGGCTAGCTTATGTTCATTGGTTATATGCGAGTGTCCAAAGCCGATGGTTCTCAAGCCCTCGATTTGCAGGTTGATGCGTTACTGGCCGCAGGGGTTCGGCCGGATAGAATTTATAAAGATTTAGCCTCGGGTCGATTGGATGAGCGGCCTGGATTAACGGCCTGTCTCAAAGCCCTCCAACCCGGTAATACCTTGGTAGTCTGGAAACTGGATCGCTTAGGAAGAAGTCTGAAACATTTAGTGACGGTGATTGAAGAATTAAAACAGCAGGAGGTAGGTTTTAAAGTGCTTACAGGCCAAGGGGCGCATATGGACACCACCACCCCACATGGCAAACTCGTGTTTGGATTGTTTGCCGCCTTAGCTGAGTTTGAACGGGAATTGATTATTGAGCGCACAAAAGCGGGATTGGCGGCGGCACGCTCACGTGGTCGAAAAGGGGGACGTCCTCGCAAAATGGATATTCATACGCTTAAAATGGCGATGGCGGCGATGGCAGATAAAAAGGCGGTGGCTCAAGAAGTGGCTAAGAGACTGGGTATGACGACGACGACACTTTATCTCTATGTGAATGGGGATGGCACCGTTAAAGAAGCCGGTCACCAATTACTTTCAACCATTAAAGCTACTTAATCCCTTGCCATGATTAATGCATTTGACCAAAAAGTTATTTTTACTCGTTGGGAACATCCCAATAATGCGCGTTATTATGAAGCGCGCATTGAGCACGATTTATTAGGTGATATTGTATTGGGTAAAGTATGGGGTAATAAACATTCTGGATTAGGCGGTAATTCACAGAATGTTTTTACCTTTTATGAAGCGGCTTTAAAGCAGTTAATAGCGCTGCACCAACAAAGACTAAAGCGTGGTTACCGTTTAATTCAACAAATAGGCATTAATATCCAGTGATGGTGAGGCAAAAAGTACGTTATTAAGCTCAAACGCCCTAGTGCAATGTTTTTTTAATATTTCACTGTAATGTTGTTATTGTTATCGCTACCTTGATTTATTTGTATCTCTCTTTCAGTGATACCCTGTATAATTTGTACTGCCTCATGCAAACGGTTGTCCAAGAATGTTTGCACCAGTCTTTTTGCATCATGATATCTTTCTTCACGCGCAAGCTTGGCTAATGTCTCTGGCATTTTTTCTTTTATAAATAATATTCTTTCCTCTTTCAGTTGCTTGCTTTCTTTACGGGCAAGAAAACCTCGAAACGTTGCTTGTATTTTAGTTGCAGGCTTATATCCATATTGCTTAATATGAGCTTCTAATTCACTAATTTTACTCTTTAATTCTTCTATTTGTTTTTTAAGCTGATTATTCTCCGTTAATAATTCTTGATTTATACGGTTATGCGGTATTTCTTTTTCGCGCTTAGCGCTATCCAATATATAATCCATCTCAAATTTTTGGAGCATTGAACATAAGTCTAAAAACTTATAGTTGATTTGATAAGTGCCATAACCAAATTGTACAGGTGGTTTAAAAGGAGACATTTGCGCAGGTTTCTTACCAGAATTATTAGTCATGGTAGGATTTGCCCCATTATTTATTAACAGCTGCACTAATTCTGTATTCTCCGCGCCAACAGCCAAATGTAATGGGGTATTTCCATCATTATCTTTTACATTGACATCCGCACTACTAAGCAGTAATAAATCAGCCATTTTGACCAGTACGTCTTGCTCATACTTACTATGTAAACAAATCAGATGTAACGGTGTCTTACCATTGCTATTTTTAAGGTTACTGTCAGCTCCAGCTTTTAAAAGAGATTGTATGATAAAAAAATGATTAGATTTATCACCCTTGCCGCGATCTGCAACAATATGTAATGGTGCTTCACCTTTATTGTTGATTTCATTAACCCTAGCGCCTTTTGATATCAATAGGTTTGTTAAATTAACTGGGTCACCACTACCTATATACGCTGCATTAGAAAGTGATTCATGTAAAGGAGTATTTCCTTCCGTATTTTTTTTGTTAATATCAGCTTGTGCTGTAATTAATGCTCCAATTAATTGCTTTGCTAATTCAAAAGACTCAACTCCATTGGTTAAATGTAAAGGCGTATCACCTTGCATAGTTTGGCCATTAGGATCACTACCATTATTTAGTAAATAGGTAAGCAGGCCAACCGGATCACCATTTTTAGCCAAAAAAGACTTCTCTAAACCGTAGCCTGTTCTAACAGCCATATGTAAAGCAGTATAATCTGGTTTTTCAAATGCGTGTGGATTGTGACTATCTCCTATTTGCATATTTAAATAGGTATCAAGATAATTTAGGCTTTCTACTAATTCGGATTTTCCTGTTCTTACAGCATCAAAAAATTGTTTTGCCGTGCAAATGTTTATTTGCTGTTGATTGCTAGCAGTGAATTTTGGCATAACTAACCTCCAAGGTTAATGATTCATTATGGGCAGCTATACTTTCTCTTAAAACCTAAGGAAAAGCAAATATTAAATCTAATAAAAGTTCGTTTACTTAACACCTGCAATTCATTCTATTGAAAACATAATTAGTGGAAATTTTGCGTTTAATTAACCGTCTATTATTCTAAATTAAAGAACTTCCTTTGTATCATGCGACTTCTAACCAATTAAATGCCTATGGCGCCTGGTTCTAAATTAACTATCTCTGCTTTAAATAAGCATAAGAAAGCCATTGAAACCGCCTAGTACTCTAACAAACCGTAAATTTTGACACGAATGAGGTTGCTACTCCAATTACCTCATGTGCCATACTTTTGAATACCGACCAGGCACTTCATTGCCATTATCCCGAGTAAAGCGCGTTTCAGAATCAGGCACGACCCGCACATAGTCGTTGCCCTTAAAATGCACCATCACCGGCGTGTGTTTAAGCTTGGTATCCAATGCTCTCAAATCGGCTTTATCTTGAGCTAATCCGCTAATGATGTGGTGCGACCACCATAACGTACTTGCCGCGACCAAGGCACAGGCAATTACCGTGCCTAAAAACAATTGCGCCGTACGCAGCGCATGTTGCGCGCTTTGCGCCACGTAATCACGGACTTGATCTGAGGCAGCGTTCATGCGAGCCAAGCTGTCATCAATCCCACCCACTTTATTCAGCAAATCCTCCAGCGCTTGTTGGCTTTTTGCTTGGTAATCGTTCGTGATTTCAATCAACTTTTCTGCCCGCCGGTCAGCCCGCTGCTCCAACAGCAACAATTCATCGACCCGATCTTGAAAGAGTACGTCAACATTTTTCATGATTACAACTCCAACCCAAATCCGCGATCACCCCGTGAACGTTCCCGCTGCCGTACGGCGGGTTGAAACGCGGTTAGCTTCTCTTGGCCGCGGTAATTCGTCCCTTTTTCAATCACCATGGCCTGGCCCTTTTGCCGGGATTCCAGTTGCTCAGCGCCAATGAGTTTAGCTCGACCCGGCCCTTGCTCAAGGACCCCATAGCGGCGCCCGGCAATCTCCACCAAGCCCCGGTAAATACCCCGGTCTCCTTCTTTAAGGTCCAAACCGTAAGATAATCCGGTTTTTTTCTCCAGCGCACGGATATCCGCTCGCAGCGCTTTTTGATACTGGCGAATGGCTAAGCGTTTTTCTGCCTGTACCAAGCGATCTTGAGTTAAGTGGGCAGAGTAAACCCTTTCTGGTGGCGGTGGGGTCCGATCTTGAAGCCGTTTAGACTCATTCACCTCAAAACCTCGCTCCATCGAATAATCCAACGTCACGTCTTTAGACCGCTCTCGACCCAGTGCTTTCGACAAGTCGCCAAAGCTGAGGAAATCCTCCCGGTTAACATACAGATCAGCGCCTTCACGGTGTCGACTCATCGCCACATAGGTACTATGCCGATCAAAATAGGTTGAAGCCAACACATGGGTACGATCCACGGTCACCCCTTGGGCTTTATACACCGTCGCCGCATAGCCATGATCAAGGTCATTATAGTCTTTCAGGCTAAATTCAACCCGGCGGCTCTGTTCCTGGCCGCTACGATCTAAGCGTACCGTCAATTTATCTTCATTAATTTTTTCAATCGTGCCGAGCGTGCCATTTTTAACCTGCAACTCACGATTGTCATTACGTAGAAAATAGATGCGATCTTGTTCGGCAAAGTGGCGTTGCCCACGCGATGTTTCAATGGCGTGATCTGGCCCTAACTCGCCTTGCGCATGGCGCATGGCGCGGGCTTGTTCATTGAGTCGCCGCACTTCATCGCGGGTATAGGCTAGCATCAGTTGGGATTTATCCGGTGCTTGGCTCCGGACCTCATCCCATTGCTCAATCATGCCGGTCATGGCCGCCTCTTGAGTATTAAACGTGTGAACGTGATCGTGTTGCTCATAGGCCAACAACCCCTCCGCCGTGCGCTCGCTGGCAAAATCACGAGTGGCTTGCTGCTGCCAAACCTCACTCTGGCGGCGAATATCCGTCATTTCCACAAAACCCACCCGCTCAGCAATCGCCCGATAAGCCGCCCCAGCTTCAATCGCTTGTAATTGCTCCGGATCACCCACCAGCGCGACCTTAGCGCCAGCGCGGTGTGCTTCTTCAATAATCTTAGCCATCTGCCGAGAACCCAGCATCCCCGCCTCATCCACGATCACAATATCGTTGCGCGTCAGCCGTTCGCGGTCACGCTCCCAATGCCAAAGCCGGCTGGCGACCGTATGACTTTGAATACCGGAACCTCCGGCTAAGTTTTCAGCGGCAATACCGGATAGTGTCATTCCCTGTACGCGATAACCTTGTGCCTCCCATGCCTCGCGGGCCGCGCCCAGCATGTAACTCTTGCCGGTACCGGCAAACCCCACCACACAGGCCACATCGCCGCCTTGCGTTAAATGCTTCAGGGCAAGCTGCTGTTCATGGCTCAAATTTTTATCCGCCATAGCCTGAGCAACGCGCTGATCAGAAACGTTATGGTTAGCCGCTTGCGTCTTTTCTGTCACTTGGTTAATCATCTTGGTTTCCAGTGCCAAGTGCTCACGGGTCGTCAAGCGATCTCGCCCTCGATCATCTTGCCCCAGCAGCACTAACTCGGGATGATGTTTGACCTTAGCGTAAACCGCCTCAAACTGCTCGGCATCCACCGTATGACGATTCACAAAACGGGCCAGGTCTTGATGGGTAAAGGTCGACTGCTGGCGCGTCATGGCCGTTAAGGCCATTTCAGGCTCTTTTAACAAGCGCTCGCCGTTGCGCAGCGCCAATGCCTGGTGCTCAGCAAATCGCACCATCGCGCGTTGGGCCGCTTTCGGTCCAATCTTACTTTGCGCCTCTAAATTAATCCCTTGGGCTTCTAACGTGCGATGATCAATACGAAGATCAAACCCTTGTTTGGCTAATTCCAGATTGCAATGCTCAGCCCAGTGCGCGCGCCAATCATGCAACAGCGCTTTGTCATTCCAGGCACGTACCTTTTGTCCAAAGCCCTCTGGTGTCACTTCACGCAGGGTCAACATCACATGCCCATGCGGCTGATCTTCTCCACCTTTATGCCCACGATGAAAGGCGACATCGGCGACCATGCCGCGATCCACAAATGCTTGCTGCACAAACGCAGTTAATAACGCCCAGTTTTGCGCAGGCGTTAGTTCACGCGGCAAAGCAAGGTTAATTTCGCGGGCCAGTTGGGCGTCTTTTCGCTTCTCCGTTTGCTCCACGCCATTCCACAGTCTTTCACGATCAGCCATCCACTCGGGCGCATCTTTGGGGAGCAAGATGGCCTGCTCCACCACATCACTTTTTTGAGTAAAGTCATGGGTCAAGCCGGTGCGTTCATCCAGCAGTTTTTCAGCCGAGCGATAGGCACTTGCGGCCACGCTGGAGCGTCCCTGACTGCGGGAGATCACTTGGGCTGAAAAATGGTAAATCGCCATCAGAATGATCCCACCACGGCTTTGTTCGTCACCTGGGCCAAGGCCTCATCCAGTAAGGTCAGCATGTCATCCACGTCCAGCAGCACGGGACTGGTATTCACCAACGCCAGTACCCGACGTGTGACCAGTTCCATATAATGCCCGTCCACGGGCGGACGGGCTAACCGGCCCAGCACCTGACGGCTATGAAAAGCTAATAAGGCGGTGATATCCGATAACGGCAATTGCCCAATCACGATATCAAAGTTGCGCCAGGCCCGTTCTAATACCTGACATTGCGCTTGATCTAACCACGGGAGCATCTCATCCTCCTAATTTTCCTAATCCTAATTCGTGTCATCCCCATCGTGGTCAATTGCCAACGGCTCATTGATTTTGGTCTAATGCCAAGGGCTAGCATAGCAAAGCATACGTCGCGAAGCAACGTATAAGCGCGCATTCAAACACCATGGGGCTTATTTTGTCGCTGCGCTCCAACAGGAACTTGGCTGAAATCGTTTAGATTTGATTTAGGGAGTCACTCCCGTAGAATGGCAAGAGGATCAATCAATGACCAGGAATATTCATGGACAAGAAATCCAAAAAATTGGACATCTTAAAAAAGAAACAAGATCAACTCAAAGCGCAGATCCAATTGTTAGAAGCTGCCGAGAAGACCCGCGAGCGCAAACGCGACACTCGCCGTAAGATTTTAATCGGGGCTTATTACCTGGATAAGGCCATGGAAGAAAATCGATTGGATGAAATCGTTAAATTCATGGAGGGCTATTTAAACCGGGATTCTGATCGCGCGTTATTTGAGTTACCGCCCCTCGACAAAAAATCTTCGGGTAATGGCCCATCGAAGCAATAGCCCATGACAACCATCCTCGAGGAATTGCGGGCACTCAAACGCCACGGCTTCAATCAAACCTTAAGTCGTGGTACCGCCCCTCAGGTGCAATTCACCAACCATCCGTTGACCTGGGGTGGGGGGCGAATTTTTTTAGGCACGGCATTAGTCGTTTTGATCGGCGTTACGATTGCCCTATTGTGGTTTAAACAGTTAGATTTTTTGGCCGCCATTGATCGCGCGGCCAGTATGTCGATCTTGGCAGGACTGGCTACCGCCCTGCTCTACTACCTGTTGCCGATTTTGCGCGTGTTCGGCTTCATCCTCTGGCACCGGCAACGACCGCCCAGATATATTTTGAATCAATTTTCAGGCGGACAGAAATTTGTTTGTTTAGCGTTGATTGCGTTTGGCCTGGTTTACCTGTTCAACCATGCTTACCCTGAAATAGCATATTATTTACGCACGCATCACCTACCACGCCATTGGTTCAGCCATCATAGCTATGTCACGGTGGGGTGGCATATTGCGGTGATGGTGCTGGGATTGACCCTGGTGCTTGGGTTTTTAGTCCCCTGGCTGTTTCCTAGCGAGTTAAAACCCCGTAAAACGCAATTTAAAGGGGCTAGAAGCCGCGAATCAGACTCGGGCGCTACCATGCCCTTCGGCCTATGGCTAGGACGCTCCACCGGGCATTTAGCGAGCCTCTGGCACCAAGCCGGTATCACCGCCAACCTCGACATTGTGTTGACCACCGACGATGCCGCCCAAAATATCGTGGTGCTGGGCGGCATCGGGGCCGGTAAAACCACTCGCTTGATGCAACCCTTACTGGTCCAACTGCTCGACCAAGCGTGCGGCGGGCTATTGTTTGACGTCAAAGGCGATGTCAAAAAGGCAGTCATCTGGCTGGGGGAAATGACCAATCGTCCGGTCACCCTCATCGGGCCGAATCACCACCCCCTGAATTTGCTGACTGGCTTAACCCCCGAAGTCGCCGCCTCGTTTCTAAAATCCGCCTTTTTGCTCAGTGGCGGGGCCAAACTCGATGGTTTTTGGATCGATACCGCTACCGAGCTGTGCCGCAACGCCCTGGGTTTGCTCTCGTTTTTGCCTCAACACTACACCCTACAAGGGCTTTACAGCTACTTGTTTGATGACGAGGCCCGAGAATCCATCCAAGCGCAGCTTCACCCACTGCTGGTCACCTTAGCCGCCAAAGAGCAACGCTTGCTCAACACCTACGGGCGCTACCAGGACACCATCTTTGCCACCTTCGATGAAAAGGTCAAAAGCGGCGTTAAGGCCACCGTTGCCCAAGCCCTAGCGCCGTTTAACCACCCCGAGCTCATTGATGCCTTTTGCGCCCACTCCCCAGCCGGCCTGACCCTGCAATCGGTGTTAGACGGCACCGTGTATTTGGTGGATATGCCCCTCGCACGCTGGGGCCTGGGCGGCAAAGTCGCTTACACCTTCCTCAAGCTGCGGTTCTTCAACGTCATGCAAAACCGGGTCCACCAACCCGATTGGAACCAAGAGCGCCCCATTTTCTTCATGTGTGATGAATACCAAGAATTAATCAGCGCCAACCAAGACGGCTTATCCGATTTGAATTTCTGGGATAAGTCCCGAAGCAGTAAAACCATCGGCATCATCTCGGCGCAATCGGTCTCCAGTTTCTATGCCGCCCTCGGCGATCGGGATTTAGCCCACGCCATCTTGCAAAACTTTCGCCAAAAGATTTGTTTGAGAACCGAAGACCAGGCGACCTTAACGATGATGGACAGGTTAGCCGGTCAAGCCAAGGTGCAGCGTAAGACCACCAGCCAAACCAGCGGCGATTCAACCAGAGCCTTGACCGAACCCGCGTCCAACCATCAGTCCAGCACCCAAAGCATCACCGAAAGTCGGGAGTCCGTGCTAGATGCCACCCTGTTTCGTAACCTCACCCCGAACCAAGCGGTGGCCCTACTCTCACTTAATGGGCATAGCATGGATGACGTGTTGGAATGCTTGCCGGTATTTCTTTAAGCACAACACTTTTTTCTTTTTCTTTAAAAACCAAGTTAAAACTTGCTTGGGCTGTGGGTATGTGGGCAAACCGTCAGCGCAGCGACGGGTTGTCCACATATCCATCAGCGGATGAGCTGCGGTTGTGGGTAACTGCGTCAGCAGTTATCCACAATGAGCGGCGATCAACTACAGGTATTTTAATACAGGTAAATACAGGTATAAGGAGTGCAAGACAGTTTATGCGTAAAACCAAGACAGTTTATGCGTAAATAGTAGGATTATAGCAAGACAGTTTATGCGTGAATAACTTTCTTTATCCACAAGCTTATACTTTGAGAAGGGGTATATGGGATTGACTAGAATGTAGCGTTAAGCCGCTACCAGGGAGACTTTCTAATTTTGCTTCAGGGTAAACCACCTGGACTTTTTTAAGCTCCCTTAAGAAGGCACGCCTAAAGTCTCGAAGACCTTGAGGAGTAGCAGCATAATCAGCCCCAAATTGAATTTGTAAAATCTCCCAAGGGATAGTGCTGCTTTGTTTAAGGTAGCTCATCCGGTAGGTTAACCAGCAATAGATGTCTAGTGCCATCGGAGAGCGTTTTAGTGCCTTTAAAGCCCGCATATCAATGGGTATCGGATGATTAACCGCTTCATTGAAAAATTCTTCCCCTAGGGTAATGGTAGATTGAAATAAAGCCGCTTGTTGGGGTGATTTTGGATCCCACCATAGATTGGCTTTAGCAACCGGCTGGACATTTCTAATAGCCCAGTTTTGGCCGTCGTCATAGGTGCATGAAATAGAAGCAGCGAAGAGTTTTTTCATTTGTTCGCGTAATCGGGTAATACTACCCCAACGGCCACCAGTTGGAATAAGATCGAGTTTAGCCATAAAATCGCTTAAGGTATGACCTAAGATAATTTCTCTTTCTTTGGTTCTGACAGCTTCCGTGGTAACCCAAGCAACCAGCAACCTGGGAATGCTTCCATAGGGTAAGCCCACTTCAGAGTCAGCCAGAATAGTTAATTTAAATGCCCCATTACGACGTTTAAACTCATGGCTATCTATCTTGCTGTGAGGCATAGTGGCTTGGACTAAAGCTCTTGCCATATAACCCAAAGCACCTGCTTGACGCGCCTCTTCGGCTTCTATGGCCAATGCTTCTGAAATTAACTTATCTAAGCTGTAATCTTTCATTTAAGTTTTTACTTATGTGAGCATTAACTTATTCACTCATATACTCTTTTAAAGCTTTAATCACAATCTCCGTGACGGTAGTATCTTCATCTAACGCTTTTTGCTTGATTTGCTTGTGAAATGCCTTAGGAATATTAACGTTCATGCGGATAGTTTCTTCTTCAGTCTCTTTTACCGAAGCAATCGCTTTTTCTTTTTTACTCAGTGGGCGACCTGCTTTTAGTAAGCTCATGCGGCGAACTCCTCTAATTCTCTAGCAATTTTTCTAATCTCACTGGCAGCCTCGCTATGAGGCTCAGCATCCAATACAGTATTACCAGTAGCAGCAGTTTTGGCATAAATAATTCGTTGAAAGGTTCCAGCTTGAAAAACGGGCAGTTCATAACCATTTAGCGCGTCCCTCACCTCCCTGCCTAAATTCGTGTTCATGATTTGTCTGCTAATGACAAAAGCAGCTTTTGGTTTGCCATTAGTGACTTCCTGTCTAGTTTTTACTACTTCAACAAGGTCTTCGGCCGCCCATATGTCATAAGGAGAAGGCTGCACTGGAATCAGTACGATATCCGCGCATTTAATAGCCGAGACCGCCATTTCAGCTAATTGAGGTGCGCCATCAATAAATATCCAGTTGTAGCCATTGAGCGCCTTAATATCTTTATCAAGAGTCGAGCGATCTAGCCCAACCACGGTTAGCAAGTTACCATCACCAGCTGCATGCCAATCCCTAGCGCTTCCTTGGGGATCAGAGTCTACTAACAAAACCTTTTCTCCATTTTGCTGAAATGCTCGTGCAAGATTGGTGGAAATAGTGGTTTTTCCTGCTCCGCCTTTTTGGTTAAGAATAGCTATTATCATGTTTAAATGCGCCTTATAAGTAGATAAACACATATTACTTTACTTATATAAGTAAGTAAAGTAATATGTGTTTACTTGTCTTGAGAAGGAAAATTAAGTAAATCAAGAGAAGAAAGATAAGCGTGACGCGCAGTGCGGCTAACACATACGCGCCACTAACCACATCAACCTAACTAGGAGATTGACATGGCTAAAAGTAGTCTACCCAGAAATTCATCTAAACTAAACCTAACTCGCCAACAAACCTTATTATTTCAGAAAATTATTTTAGTAGGTAATCAAATGGCCGAGCTATTAGCTCAATTGGAATTTAGGCTTATCCAGCCTGCTAAGGTGAGAGAAGCAGATAAACTGGTTAGGCGCTGGTCAGATTTGATGACAAAGCTGGCAAAAATGATCATTTAAAAACGATTAGGGGGTGATAATTCTAAATTATCCCAAAACTTAGATAAAATCAGCGCACAGGCTACTGTGCGCTGATTAACTTGAAATTTTACATATACAACATTTGACGTGTATATTTTTGCAATATACAATTAATTATGGAAGAAACAATTATTAAAAATTGCATAGGCTTTGAATGGGACATTTTCAATGAAACAAAAAATTGGGAAAAGCATGCCGTTACAAAGTGGGAATGCGAGCAAGTATTCTTTAATAAACCACTCTTATGTTATGAAGATATAAAGCATTCGCAGAAAGAAAATAGGATGTACATATTGGGACAAACCGATGAAAACCGTAAACTATTCGTAGTTTTTACTGTTAGAAATAAACAAATACGGGTTATTTCTGCCCGAAGCATGAGTAAAAAAGAGCGAGCATTTTATGAGCAAATTTAAAAAAATACCGGAATTTAAAAGCATTTCAGATGAACAAGATTTTTGGCAACACCATGACTCCGCTGATTATATAGATTGGGCTAAAGCGAAGCGAGCGCAATTCCCAAGTCTTAAGCCATCAACTAAGACGATCTCGTTACGTTTACCAGAAGGACTATTGAACGAGATTAAAATTTTAGCAAACAAAGAAGATGTTCCATACCAATCATTAATGAAAGTAATTTTGGCACAAGGTATAGAGAAAATACACCAAAGTAAATGATTATGTTGAAAACCTCTAACTTTACCTAAATTTTGAAAAAGCGAGGTTGTTTATCGAAATGTCTAAGCGATGATTAGCTTTGGCATACTTTCACCTGTTTTATGAAGTGATCCCTAGAAAAGCAAAAGGTTCCTGTTAAGCATTATGATCATTGGCTAACAGTAAATTATGCCAATTTGCGTAAATTCCATATTAAACCGGACCGATTATTAGTTTATAAACCATGAAAGAATCAAATTATTTTTGAAAGGACTGGAATTCATTCTGATTTGTTTTTAAATAGAGTAAATTGCCAAAAACAGGAAGGAAATGGCTATACAGCGCTTCATTGGTCTGTGTCAAATTCAAAAAGATTTAGCAGCTTACTTAATAGCTAATGACATTTCTATTGAAATTGAAGACAATAAGAGTAACACTCCTTTTGATTTACTTTTTTTCATCCGAATGGCAGTGAGGATTATTCTGGTGGTTGTTCTAATGGAGAAATAGCATCAATTTTTATTGAACGTGATTATGTCATGGCAAACTCGGTTTATGGTAGAGGGTGAGAGTCGCAATTTTACGAGTTTGCTCTTATAGATCAATTTATTACAGAGAATTGTAAACAGTTCCTACTATTTTTAAGCCCATGGAGTTGCCAAAATCATGAAACCAAGCCGTTACCTCGCTACTCAGCCTACTTTTTCCTGGACTAATTTAGGCAGTGCCACTGCTTCAACCATTAGCCATAAATTTTGGCGGTCTGCCCAAGCCTGGGCGCAGCCACTGGTGACATGGGCGAGGCCGCAGACCGATGACTCGGCATTTTTTCTCCAGCTGCAACAAGAAGAGTCATACCAACGCCATTTAAATTGGCGCCGCGAGGTTAACCAGCAATTAAGATCCTGTTTCAATGAGATTGTCACCTTATACCGCCAAGGGGCACTAGTGACTCCAGAACAACTCCGCGAAGCCCTAAAAGCCCAGCAAGCGAGTTTTAACTCCAAGAGTGTGTCGCCATGGTTGTATGATTGTTATATAAAGCGCTGGGCGCAACGCTTGCCGGGTTATGCCCACACCTTGGAAGGAGCGGCGGCGCAATTTCGTGAACACTTAAAAAGCCAACCGGAAGAAGCTTTAGGTTATTTTTACCATGAAGTGATCAATCACCTAATTGATCGTAGTGGGGAAGGCATTCTCCCCGAGATCACCCCATCAACGGCATTGGCCCGGGCCCCCTTAATGGCCTATTACCAAGGATTAGTAGCAAAGGAGTTATGGCAAGCGGTGGATTCGCTCTTCAAAACTAACTTTGGGTCAGCTGATTCGAGTGCGTTGATAGCGGTTTCAGAACAACATTATCAACAGGTCTTTGCGCAGCTTAATGCGCTGTTTTTACCGCACCTGGCTCCCGGCGAGCCCACTGACCAATTAGCCTCTACTTCCCCAACCAGCCTTTTAACCCGATTCAACGAAGCACTGACCGCCGGTTGGCATTATGGGCAGAGTCATCCTAAAACAGCGTTATGGGGAGCGGCCGCTACTGCCTTGGGGGCGAGTGCGGCCTACCTGGGAGCCCAACCCAATTCCACTCGCACTTCGCTGAGTTGGTTTGATAACCTGCAGCCTATCGATGTGTGGTTGCCGTACGCGAGCATTATGGCACCGCTGTCATTGGCCATGAGTGTGGTAAGCCTGAGTTATGCCCAGCAGCACCCCGGTCAAGCCAGTTGGAAAACCTCAATCCCGCTGGTGCTGGGTGTGTTGATTCCCCTGTCGCCGGTAGCAGCCCAACCTCAACCTGAACGCTGGGTGAAAACGTTAGGCGGCACAGGAAGTGAGAATGGAAATTCTGTGCAGCAAACCACGGATGGCGGCTATATCGTAACGGGTTCTACCACGAGCTTTGGAGCTGGCGGCGATGACCTATTGCTATCAAAATGGACTGCCGTTGGTGAAGTCAGCTGGACTAGAACGTTAGGCGGGACAGGAGAGGATTATGGACGTTCTGTGCAGCAAACCACGGATGGTGGCTATATCGTAACCGGTTCTACTCAGAGCTTTGGGGCCGGCGAATATGACTTGTGGTTGTCAAAATGGACGGCAAGTGGTGACCTCAGCTGGACTAGAACATTAGGCGGCACAGGAAGTGAGGATGGATTTTCGGTGCAGCAAACCACGGATGGTGGCTATATCGTATTCGGTTCTACCACGAGCTTTGGAGCGGGTAGTTGGGATCTATGGTTGTCAAAATGGACGGCAAGCGGAGGGTTAAGCTGGAGCAAAACGTTAGGCGGCACAGGAATTGAGGATGGACGCTCTGTGCAGCAAACCATGGATGGTGGCTATATTGTCACGGGTTCTACCATGAGCTTTGGAGCTGGCCTTGGGGATGTGTGGCTATCAAAATGGACAGCGAGCGGGGGATTAAGCTGGAGCAAAACGTTAGGTGGCACCGGAAATGATCTTGGACTCTCTGTGCAGCAAACCACGGATGGGGGCTATATTGTGACCGGTTTTACCAGTAGCTTTGGGGCTGGTAGTGCTGACCTATGGCTATGCAAATGGACGGCAAGCGGAGGGTTAAGCTGGAGCAAAACGTTAGGCGGCACAGGAATTGAGGATGGACGTTCTGTGCAGCAAACCATGGATGGTGGCTATATTGTGACCGGTTATACCAATAGTTTTGGAGCCGGCAGCAATGACCTATGGTTTTCAAAGTGGACAGCACTCGGTGACGTCAGCTGGACGAGAACCTTAGGCGGGACAGGAAATGATGCAGGAAACTCAGTGCAGCAAACCATGGATAGCGGCTATATAGTAATCGGTTTTACCGATAGTTTTGGCGCTGGCAGTACGGATCTATGGTTATCAAAATGGAATAGCTTGGGAGAAACAGCCAGTAATCAATGCGTGTCTAGCCCGAATCTTACTAGCGTCGCTGCTGGCTTATCGGCACAAACCCCGACTTTCACCCCTGGCACACCATCGGTCTCCGCCCAAAATGTAGTGGTCTCCGCGCAAGTGGCTAATCCTGTAGTTGGAACCAGCTGTAATGAACCGCCTGTTTTAAGTAATGATGGCGGCAGCTTTATCTATACGGAAAATGATCCGGCCACGGTGATTGATAGTACCATTATTCTAAGTGACCCGGACAATACCGTTTTACCCCATGCTCGGGTCCTTATTAGCAACGGGTTTGCCAGTATTGAAGATGTATTAGGCTTTACCAATCAAAACGGAATTGTAAGCAGTTATCAAGCTGAAACCGGTGTATTAACGTTATCGGGTGTTTCCAGCGTGGCCAATTATCAAATAGCCCTGCGCCGTGTCACCTATCGCAACACGTCCAATAGTCCATCGACAGCAATCCGTACCTTTCAATTTATAGCAAGCGACGGTCAATTAAACAGCAATCCCATTACCCGCAGTGCTAGTATTATCCCTGTCAACACCGCACCGGCCTTAAGCAATAATGGTGGCAGCTTTATCTATACAGAAAATGAACGCCAAACCGTCATTGACAATACCATTACCGTCAGTGATCCAGATAGTACTTTTTTAGTCAGCGCTTATGTCACTATTAGCAGTGAATTTAACTCGGAAGAAGATATGTTGGGTTTTGTGGAGCAAGATGGCATTACCGGCCACTATAACAATACCATAGGGGCACTTGCCTTAAGGGGAAGCAGTAGTGTGGCCAATTATCAATCCGCCTTGCGCCGCGTGACGTATGAAAATACGGCAGAAGCTCCATTCACGGGGGAGCGGACTTTCAACTTTAGCGTTAATGATGGTGAACTGGACAGCAACCCTGTAACCCGAAGTGCCAGTATTAATGTGAATGTGGCACCCATAGAAAGTTCCACGGAAAACTCTGATATGGTGGTGTTGCTTGCCGCTATTGGCGCGGGGGCTGGAAGTCTGTTGTTATGCCTGAGTGCGGTGAGCTATTACTTCTGGCGCAAACGCCAGCACAGGCCCACTCATTCGCTAGACCGAAGCCTAGAAATGGTGTCACCGGATCGGTTGGAAAAAGGGTACACTATCATCAGCGATCGCTTTGCGCTGATCAATAAAATTACCCCCGAAAAAGCTCAGCTGTTGCAACAACAAACCGGGATTGAAGTCACTTTTGCCCAAGGCAAACGAAAGCAAAAGTTTGCCTTAGGCCAAGGCCGGTTTGGCAAACTGCGCTTGGCCCAAGATATCACCACGCAAGAATTTGTGGGGGTGAAGAAAATCAAAGGGGAAGCCCAGATCGCCGCTTCGGAAGATGAAGCAGACATCTTAGCCCAGGTGGGAGGCATTGCGAATATCATCCAACTCAAAGCCTCGGTGCGCACCTTGGGCAGTGACCATCAACCAGTGCAATATCAGTTCCTGGAATTAGCGGGTTTTGGCAGTGGCGAACGGTTGCAAAACTGTTTAGCTGCGCTTAAAGATCCCGCCCTGAAACGGAAGCTGTTGGTCCACATCGCCCGTGGTTTGCTCACTGGGTTTAGTCAGCTGCACGAGCAAAAAGCCACGGTGCATTTAGACATGAAACCGGCTAATTTTGTGCTTACTCAAGCCGGTGAGGTCAAAATCATTGATTTTGGCTGTGCCCGCTTGTTGCCCGAAGGTACGGCTTTCATTCGCGGCGGTAATGGCGATATGGGCTATTTCTCCCCCGATCGGATTGCGCATTGCCGCTTTTTGGTGGGCCAACATCCAGGCGAAACTCTCTCGCATTTTGATGCCAAACAAGCGGATAGCTGGGCGTTAGGGGTGACTTTATTTGAGTTAGCCACTAACCGGAAGCTTTTCCCGTTAATCGGGGCGGCTCAGATCATGGCTAGCCGCGATACGGCTTATGTGATTGAGCAATTAGCCTTAGTGTCTGAACTTTATCGACCCGCCGTCGATTCTTTTTGGGCCATGGTCAAAGGCCTGTTAGATCCGCATCCAAAGACGCGCTTAACCATGCAAGCCGCACTAGCTAATCCGGTTTTCCGAGACCCTGCTTATCAGTTTAGCTCACCGGCCTCTCAGCAGGATCTTTTCACTCAGTTAAAGACCTTAGAGACTGTTGAAGAACAGGAAACCTCGGCCCAAGCTCAGGTTGTGCCATCAGCCGTGCTCAAAGATCAGTTATATGCTGCTGCTTATCTGGCTCGCCAGGGGGCCCCGCTCGAAAAAACCTCAACTTATCAATCCATGGCGTTGGGTGCCAGCTCGAAAGTTCCTAAAGCGGCTTTCTTTCAACCGGCCCAGGGGAATGATGCTACCCATCGAGCGGAAGAACATGTCGCTTTAGGTGAAGATCGGGAGAATACTTATGCCACCGAAGATAATTCGCTGAGGCAGTCCTTATCGCCTTAACGGGGGATTCGTTCTCCTGCTATGCCCCGTTGATCGGGGCATAGAAGAGGGTGGGTGAGCCCTCATATTGGACACCGACCATGCAGGCTGTGAATGAATTGTAATGATCTCGCGAAGCTCTTCACTGTCGTATTCAGCAACAGATTTTCCAATGGCTTTATTATCCTAGAAAAACAAGGAAAACCTATTGGAAATAATGATCTTTGGATTGCCTCCCATGCATTAGCAATCGAATTAGTATTAGGGACGAATAATGAGAGAGAGTTTTCAAGAATTTTAAAATTGGATAGATTAAACATTGCCGAAAATAGGCGATTTAGGCAATGTTATAATAATCATTATTAATTTTTATTATTTTTTTGTTCTAAATTAAAATAGTTAGAAGGTGCTGTATGGAAAATAAATATACTGTTGAAAATATTTTAAATGTAACAAAAACTACATCAGTTGGTCAAGCATTACGTCGATCGATTGCGAAATATAAAGATGAAAAACAGATTAAAGCGATAATCAATACACTAATTCAAGGTGTTCAAGAAAATATAATTGATGAAAGTGATAGCAATTCTTCTTCTCGAAAGACACCGTTGCATCTAGCAATAGAACGCAGTAATTATGCAGCTGTAGAATGTTTATTAGAACATAACGCTAACTATAATATTGAAGATGCTAACGATGATACAGCACTTTGCCTTGCTGCTAAGTCACTTGATCTAAAAATGCGTGCATTAATTTTCAAAAAAGTGGTTCAAGATGCACTTAAGAAAATAGAAAAAAAGTATTATTTTGAGAATAAAGACTCTGAAGATGGAAAAAAGATTTATGAAGCAATTTGTAATGAGTATTTAATAGATTCCGGTGTATTTAATGGACTATTTGCTGTGTCAAGAATATATATTGACCCAAAAGATGAAAACACCAAAAATTGTGATAAAGATGAATATTTTAAATTCCTTAAATTAGTTGAATTTTTTTCAGTCATAAGCTTAGGTAAAAAGTACCAATCAAAATATGAAAAACTTTACAACTACTGTCAGCAACAATGTTTTGATCTTGCCTTTGAACTGTTTCGTTTTAAGGCTTTTCGCAAAGGAAAAATTCCATTGTCTATGGTAAGATATAGCTGGACAGATAAAATAGAACATGTAGTTTTGTTTGTATCCTTTTTGAAAGAAAGTGAAATAAAAGAAGATAGCATATTATGTAATCCAAAAAAGAATACTTTTTATTGTGGTTCTGAGGAAATTTCTAATTATCTTAGTAGAAGCATTTATTGCAAAAATATTAAACCAGATTTAAGTACTTTAGCATTGAATCTTCGTCCTGATTTTGAACACTTTGTTGTGGGCAAAACTGAATATCAAGAGCTGTTAAAATCATTAGAGGAGTCTTACCTGGAAGAAGCTAAAAAAAATAAAGATGAGTATATGGGAGCAACCAGAAAAGCGATAGAAACGTTTGCGCAGTTGGTATACAATACTTCTCAAAGTAACCTTTCGATCAATGAGGTGTTATCTAAAAGACTTGATGTTATTGGCCAATTAGCTACTACAATAAAGTCAATACTTGATAAACAGATATCTCCTACTAGTACGGCCCCAAAAATAGCTTTTTATTCTACGCCGACTACAGGAAGTGATGACTGCTCTATAAAAAATAAACCAACAGATTCCTCAGAAACTTTCAATCCTTATTCAATGGAGGATCAATTTTAACTTTGCCGAAAATGCCTATTTTCGGCGAAGTTTGGTCAATGGGCCTCTGTAAATCTAGGGGTAAACACCATGCCGAAAGCTAAGCACTAAGTACCAAAAATGGCAAAGTACGGAAAACCGTTTTTTATCGTGTCCGGAAAACGAGAGCTTTATTTACATCATTAAGCATTTGTCTAAATTAGGTTTGGGCTCTTCCTGTTACCTACCTGCATATGAGGGGGGGGGGGGGGAATAATTAATCTTGGCAGTTTAGTTAAAAAACTAAATTCACCTAAATCAACTCCATGGTTGCTCAACTTTTTTTTGTTGCATGTTATGCAATTATTAG
>MWWI01000010.1_pt1 | contig 44342 bp, 48 predicted proteins | sample 1047321 | NCBI WGS metagenome assembly MWWI01 (sample SAMN06349966, study PRJNA376086) | soil metagenome | isolation source: FI-1 sample Antarctic (ecotone) soil | place: Antarctica | reverse complement strand
CTGTCGGATTTCCTCGAAGTGTACCGGGCGATTTCCCGATAGTGTACCATTCAACGGCTGACGGTGCCGGCGGTTACTGAGCAGTAATTTCCTCTGGTACACTTTGCGAGTCAACAGTGGAGTTGCGATCGTTTACTTTTCTCATGGTCGGCCCCTCGATTTTTATTAGAAGAGTGCCGTTTGCGAGCTTATCGACGATCGAGTCGAGAGCGAGCGGGTCTTCAATAATCTCCTTCCAGTTTTTAAGCGGCAGCTGAGTTGTGATCATGGTCGACCGGTTCTGTCTTTCTTCGAGCAGATCATGAAGGTCGATTGCGATCTCCGGCGGCAGCTTCTTTAACCCGACGTCGTCGATGATAAGTAAATCAGTTTTAATTAATCTATCGCGGTACTTCAAGTAAGTACCGTCAGCTCTCGTCATCATGAGTCTTTCCATCAACACGTGAACGCCGACAAAGATACAAGTAAAGCCGGACCGGCACGCATATTCGCCGAGTGCTGTTGCGAGGTACGTCTTCCCGATGCCCGTTGGCCCGATGATCAAAACATTTCGTGGTGATTTGATGAACGATAATGTCATTAAGTCCCGAACGAGTGTTTTCGAAAGTGTTCTTTTCGCCGTTAAGTCGAGTCGCTCCATCGTGGCTTGTGTGCGGAAAGAGGCTGCCTTCACGCGACGACCGATGGCGCGCACGTCGCGGTCTAGCTTCTCGTCGGTCATCAAGCTCGATAGAAGCTCCGCATGCCCCCAGCCGTGCACGCTTGCTTCGTGAAGACGTTGGTCAATTGTTTTCAGTGCCCCAAAAAGTTTAAGTTCATTCATCTGTGATTTCGTTTGTTCGATCATTTGATTTATCCTTCTAAGTTCGTTTTAGTGGAGGATCTCGTCGAGTCCCCGAAGATTCGGATTAATGTCTCTCGCAATCGGCTCACCTCCGTTTCTCATTGCCGGTTTCTGAACGCCGCGTGTATTCACGATCACGCGCTCGACGTACTGAAGGTTTTTATTGTTAAACCGGTTCGCAACTCCGCATGCGAACTCTAGATCGGGCTTCGAGTATTTCTTCGCAAGTGACAGCAGCGCCTGCGCCCGGCGCAGATGCTTCAGTGGGTATTCACATGAAAGAAGTTCGACGATTAGCTTTGCTGTCTCCAAGCCGATCGATGCCGCCCAAGATTTTAATTTCGCGATATCTTCTTCCTCGAGATACGCCTGATGCGACGACGGATAATGCTTTACGTCGGTTGCGAACTTACCTCTCGACCGGTATCTCACATGCATCGCTACGCGCGCCCCCTCATGATAAATTTCAACTGTTTTGTCCGTTGCCCAGATGTCGAGATCTAAACCGCGAAGCGTGTGTGGGCTTGAGTAGAAGTTATGATCGAATGCGAGGTGGCAATCTCGTGATAGCTTTGCCCTGGAAAACGTTTGAACGAGATACCGATCTTTCGGGAGCGGCATGAGCTTTTTGCACTCAGATTCTTCGAACATCGCCCTTCGTGTGCGGTTAAACGTACGATGTATTTTCAAATTAAATGTGGTGACGTAGGCTTGAAGAACCTGGTTCAGTTCTACGAGAGATGTAAATGTGCGATTGCGGACTTTCATGAAGAACCATCTTTGAAAGATCTGGATCGTGCGCTCGACGATAGCTTTATCTTGCGGCCGCCGAACACGCGCCGGCACAACGGCAAAGCCGTAATGACTTGCAAGCTTCGTGTAGGCGGGATTCAAAACTGGATCGTAACGGTGAGCTTTGGTCACCGCCGATTTTAGGTTATCAGGCGACACTGTCTGCGCGGATCCGCCGAAGAACTCGAGCATCCGGACGTGTGAGGAAAGAAAGTCTTCGGATTTCTGCGAGAGCGTAAATTCGGCGAACGTATAACGTGAGTGTGCGAGAACACCAACAAAGAGCTCGGTCTTAATCACTTCACCTGTTTGCACGTTCACGATGTCAATGCCGTCGGAGTAATCGATTTCGATCTTCGATCCCGGTGCGAACGTTCGGACCATTGTTGTCCTTAAAAGCGGCGCGCGCTTTTGAAGCTGCTTCCAAAACGCCGGATACGTGACCGGCACCTTGCCCTGGTCGAAAAGCTCTTCATAAACAATTTGAATTGGAACCGTCTTGAGAACCTCGTCACGAACGAACTGCCAGTCGATGTCATCAACCCATTTCGGCTCGCTCGCGATCATCGGCTCGGCCATCACGTTGACTTGCGGGGCATTTGAGTTTGTGGTGCTCTCACACTGGTGTTGCTCAAGATATTTGGTGATCGTGTTTCGGTGGACACCGAGAGTTCTGGATATCTGCCGCTTAGTAAACTTTAACGACTTAAGTCGGAGAATTTCGTCGACGATTTTCATGTTGAGCCCTGTATTTGCCATGCTTGATGTCTCCTCTGATCTGGGTGATCAAAAAAGCATCACATGGCAATGAAGGCCGGCTCATATCGTCATGCGTTGATTGGTACACTTTCCCAGGAAATTGGGTGGTACACATTCAAGGAAATCGACTGGTACACCATCTAGGAAATCAGGTGGTACACTTTGCAGGAAATCTGACAGCAATGGCCTTGTGCTCAAGTACAAAAGAAGTTCTGCAAGAACTCGCGATCACGGTTCGGAGGTGCAGGTGGTTTCTGGATGGAGCAATTATAATTATCCATTTACCATTTGCCTCTATCAGGCAAAAAGTCCTCATCCAAAAAAGGGATGGCGAAATCAGCGCGCTCCTGGGTCAGCGCTATTTGATGGTAGTCGTTAATATGTAGAAGTTCAGACTTGATCTGACAGTTGCCCTTTTGTTCAGCAATTTATTTTTTTGTACTGTCAGTTCAAATTTTGACCAATTGTCTTTTCTAGACAGATTGATATTCCGTCAACAAACGTTTCCATAGGTGTCCTCCCATTGCATCTTTTACCCTGGTGTGGCCTCCTTTCATTGTACTCCGAGACCCACTGATCCAGGTCCTCTTGGAGTTCTTCCGTTGAGTGGTAAATTTTCTTTCTAAAAGCAATCTGATAGAATTCCTGCAAGATCGTTTTATGAAATCTCTCACAGATGCCGTTTGTCTGCGGATGTCGAACCTTTGTTCTCGTGTGATCAATGTCATTTATAGCTAGAAATAGTTGATAGTCGTGTTGGTCAGCTTTCCCGCAAAACTCTGTTCCTCGGTCAGTCAAGATGCGAAGCAGATCCACCTTGTGACTCTCAAAGAGAGGGAGCACGCGATCATTGAGCAGATCAGCGGCGGTGATCGGGGTTTTCTGATTGTAGAGTTTCGCACAGGCCACTCGAGAGTGGCGACGTTCGCTTTCTCGTCGCAGCCAGAACGGTGTCTTGTCGTGGGAGCAATTCAATGCTCTTCTCGCCAAACATCCTCTGGCGACCCCAAAGATTCGGATCGGATATGCGAAGCTTGCGTCCTATGTCCGGCTGTAACCGTCTTTCTTTCTGAAGAGCGGAGTGCGGGAAAGCCGCTCGCTCCGTTCTGTGGTGGGGCCAGTTCAGTAATGGACTGGTCTACCCGATCAGTTCTTCTCCCAACCCCGCATTCCGGTCGGTGGTTTTTAGAGATAGTTTTTCATATCCCCATGCTTCAAAACGCTCACGCGCCAGTCTAGATAGGGTTAATTTCTCTTCATAAGATTTGTGCAAGTTGTAACACTCCTATTTAATTGGTTATTGTATCACATCCAAAAAAAGGAGCCGGGATACCTCTCACTGGCACCTCTCATTTCCTGAGCTTCGAAATCATTATTCCATTTGTATCTAAAGAATAATCATAAACCCCTGAATGTGTATGAACAGATGCACCCCTCACACCAGCTATGTAAGCGGCCGATGCTAGAATAAAGGCTTCGTAGCCATGCAGAAAGCCGCTGAGGGTTTCTGTGTTTCGAAAAGCGACTACTGGGCGAATAAAATTTCTCTTTTTTAATACCTGGTGCATGCCAATGGACAGAACGCTAGCCAATGCACCAGGACAAAGTTCTGGCGGCAGTGATTTTTCGCCAAAGAGCTTAACCTTTCCTAATCCACCCATGAGTTCGGGCCTTACATTAGCAGCAGACTTCATGTATTTGTCGTCGAGTAAATAGGCGGGCACCTGAGCTGTCCGACTCTCGTTTTTAAAGATGAACATTTCAACCCCCACTTCAACCTGAACCTCACTCCCAAGAATCCCAAACATCTTTTACTCCTCATTGAAAAGCTCATTTTTTCAAAAACTAGATCAGCAGATAGACTCATTCATTTTTTTTCACAACCCAGTTTGATAGATTATCTTGAGCAAGGTTGTAGTGTCTCGCTTCCTAGCTTTTACTTCAGCTCTCAAACAAAAGGGTAACTGGATTATCCACAAACACGGTACTCCGTGTCGTGTCAGATCAAGTCGTAGCTTCTACAATTTACCATTTGCCTCTATCAGGCAAAAAGTCCTCATCCAAAAAAGGGATGGCGAAATCAGCGCGCTCCTGGGTCAGCGCTATTTGATGGTAGTCGTTAATACGTGGGCGAATCAACGTGCTCATTCAGGCTGTTACCTGTTCGTTAAATTTTTGGATCATCCAGCCTTTTTCAATAGTACTTCATTGATAATGGTCTGATAGCCGACACCGCGTTTTTTTGCCTCTTTCTTAGCCCATACGATCACCTTTGGATGAAGACGAATTGAAACCGGCTTAAATTTCTCAGGCTCAGCCTTTTTAGGACGCCCAGGGCGCTTTTGCCCCGTCTTCTCTTCAATTGCTTTTTTTGCGGCTTTCACTTCACCTTTTGTTACTCGCCTAGCTCTTTCAAATGGAAACTCTTTTGAGTTCTTCATATCTCTTTCGCTCCTTTCTGCTCGCGCGTCTTGCGCTAATGAGACGATAAACTGCACCCTTCGCTCTGTGGGTAAAGACGACCACAAGTACCCCACTATCCGACTCTCCGATAAGCCACTCTCTTATCTCGATTTCATTTGAGTGCTTCTCATCAGGAGCAATGAGGGCGAACGGATCATCAAAAGCAGTGATTGCAGTCTCAAAACTTACCTTGTGTTTTTTCTGATTTGACTCTGCTTTCTTATCATCCCACTCGAATCTCATAATTTAAGTATATACCGAAAATAGAGATTTTGGTATCCTTTATTGATGCTACCGGACGGAGAAGTACCTTTGCATTTTCTCCACAGTTTCTATGACCCAGCTCCTATAGGCTCCCTCTGAAAATGGGATAATTTTCTAATGACCGAACTGATAAATGCTTTCTTCATTTTTTCCTCAAATAATCTGAGTTGGATGTTTTAGGTCGCTGGTTCAAATACTTCCCTGTTGTAGCAATTGAGCTGTGCCCGAGCGTGGCCCTTACCACATCAATCGGTGCTCCATTGTCCAGCGCAAGTGAGGCGGAGGAGTGTCTAAACCAGTGCGGAGAAACCTCCTCCTGTATCCTCGCCCGCTGTGCTCCAGCCTTAATGATACGAAATATCTGCACACGCGAGATTGGCGCTCTCCTCCGCTCACTTAAAAATAAAAAGTCTTCTTTTTCCCAGTCTCTTTTTTCAATCCTGAAAAGTTGCTTGGCGGCTGCAAACAAGATTTTCGGTAGACGTATTACTCGAAGCTTATTTCCTTTACCGATCACAGAGAGCCTTAAGCGTGCGTCGTCATCAAGTTTGAGATGTCCACACCTGATGTTGATAACTTCGCTCACGCGAAGACCGCCATAAAAAAGCAACATGAGAATGAGCCTATTGCGCCGATTCTTTTCAAGGTAGATCATGCGGGCAATTTGCGAGCGATTTAAAATTTTAGAGTAAAGGTTCTCAGGTATATGAACTGATCTAAGGCCAGAAGCAGGGTTCTTGTCGATATAGTTCATCTTAGCTAAATAGGAAAAAAGTGAACTCAGAGCATCTCGATAAGTCTTGTATGAGGAGAGCTTCAGCTCCCCTTTTCGCTCGTCGGCGAACGCCAGGATGTGAGCTGTTGAAAAACCATTGAGTGTTTTGACTTCTGGGTACTTCGCTAAGAACCGTAACATAATCTTTCGATAGTATTTTTGGGTTTCCCCTGCTCTTTGAGAAAGCCACTCAAAAATCCAGCTCTGCTCCTGATAAGAAAATCGCCCAAGGATAGAAGCCTCAAACCGCTGCAGCTCAACTTCTCGTTTTAGCACTTCAAGCGACGTCATTTTTCACCTCGACTAAAAAGCCGTTGGATTAGAGATTTTAAAGCCGAGCTGCTTTTTGCCTGCTCAACTTCAATGCCTGACGCCTCAAAAAGAGGTTTGAGGTTCAGAGGCGGCAAATGCTGCGCATTTTTTTGCTGGGATTTTGGTGCGATATTTTGGAGTTTTTCTGGGGTATTTGATTGGTCTTCCATACCTAAATGATGAAAGCCAAAAATCGAGGTGTCACCATGTAACATTACTCAACTAATGTTTCTAATGCAGGACCGACATATCAATCAGAACAATTGGACTTTCAGTGCTACAATTGCAACAATTTTAAGGCATGAAAAAACCCTCACCTCTTTTTGAATATCCCGTCACCATCAAACAAGTTGGCCAATATTGGGTGTTTTCTACTCCAGATCTTGTCACCACAGTTGGTATTCCCTTCTCACTTGATGGTAAAGAAATCTTGGAGGGTCTAAAGGCAGCTTGGAAGAAGAACCAAGGACGGCTTAAAGACTTTGAGTCTTCAACCATTAAGACGCCTGAGCCCTCCCGCATCCGTAAGCAAACTGAAAAAAAATCAGAAAAACCACTCACCGCTACTCAAGTTGCAAAGCTTTTAAGTAAGTCACGGTGGACGATCATCAGGGCTGCTGAAAAGGGCTTAATTAAGGGCGTAAAGACCGAGGGTGGGCACTGGAGATTTAACCTTGCTCAAGTAAGTCAGTATCAGGAGCTTGCGAGCCAAGTTGCAGTCTTTAAAAAGAAAGAGACTGAATGGCTCACTCCCCTTCAGTGTGCTCAGATTTGGGGAGTGTCGGTCAATACTGCTCGGAACTGGATTGATGCAGGGAAGGTGTGGTCGGAAAAAACAAAGGGCGGGCGCCGCCGAGTTCCCAAAGGGTTAATGAGTCAGAAAATTTTGACCACAAATTAAATTAAGAGCTTTTCTGCGTACTTATAGCTAATTCTGGAAAAAAAGGGGACGTCTTTAAAAGCTTTTTCTTCGTGTGAAAGATCGAAAACTCTTTTTTTTCCTTTGGTTTGAGCGAGATTCACAACAATTAGAATTGATTCCCACTCTAGGTCATCAAATGCTTCGTGAACAACTTTGACCTTCGCTAGGCAGTCGTGCTTGGTTGATTTTTCCATTTTTCCGTCGGCCAACATCTTCTCAAAAAGTAACTGGAAATTGTTCGGACATGGCCCGTATTGAAGCTTCACATACTCGCTTCCTGTAATGCTTTTCTTGTACTTCTTGTAATGAATAAAATCGGCGTAAAATAGACCTTTATTTATGTATAACGGGCTTTTGAATGTCTCAGTTAAATATAGTGTGAGGTTCGCGAAGCTTTCATAATTAAATGATCGATTGCCTGTAAATTCATCCGGATTGGAACGAACTTTCAGGTCAAAAACGTTTTTCTCAGCATCTTCATATGAAGTTTTAATTCGGATATGTTCATCATGTGCCGGTTCTTGAACAAAGGTCGTTTCCCAGCGTTTGATACTTGCTAGACCAACATGGAGATATTCAGCAAACTGTTCCTGGTTCATCCCTAGCTTCTTTCGTCTTTGAATAATATCGTCAGACGTGAGAAGACCGTGTTTTTCACGGTAAGTATCTGCGCTCTTTCTTCTCGCATTATTCATTAAAGCGTCGTCCATTCCAATAAATCCACACTCGGCGCATACAATCTGATCAACAATCACGTTGATACTTTCACCCTTAATTTGGGTATCAATCCGCGTTGCTTTTATCTCTGCGCTATCGTGGTCACATGTTGGGCATTTCATGATTCCACCTCATTGCTTTTGTCTGCTTTCATGAAAGGAGACATAAAAAAAATTTCCATTCTTAAGTGCGAACTTTAAATAAACCTCCATGTTCATAACGTGGCTCTTCCACCTATAAGCCCAGAGTTCGCTGTTCTTTATCGCCGGCTCATACGACCGATGTGGAGGACGTCCTCCACAGTAATGAGCTGCCTGAACTTCATCGAGGCATTCCCGGATTTTAACCCATGCCTCCTCCGCTGTAAGTTTAAGATCATCCAGTTCTCCAATTGCCTTTCCGGCATCCGCGAAAAACCTGTTCTTAGTCCCACTATCCAAAATCTGCTTAGCTTCAATTATCTTGGAGCTAATCTCTTTTTGGGACGGTCTATGCTGCGACATACTAGAAAGGTATCATATGATACCAACATTTGATACTTTTTTATCGGAAAAAGATTAGAAAAAGATTAGAAAAAAATATTAACGTGAGTAAATTCAAATACTTGAACATTTCTAATCTTTTTTGAATTTGTAATCGCTCCCACATGACTTTAGATAGCGGCTTACTGGAGGAATAGAGGTGAACTTGAAGTTAATCAGATTTCGGTCTTCCAAGTAATTCCACTGAGAATCCCAGAAATTGATGACTTTGATAGCTTGTATCGTTCTGCAAGATCTTTAGCTCTAGTTCCTTTGTCGTGCTCACTTCGAATTTTCTGAGCCAACTGAAAATCGATTTTTGAGTGTCCTCTTGTCACAACTCTTTGTTGTTGATGATATTGACGCTTGAGCGTTACTCCTTGCTCTACCAAATCCAAATTGGAAATTCTATTATCAAGCAGATCGCCGTTCTTATGGATTACCTTTTGAAGAGGATTGATAACTCCGTGAAATGCTAGCCAAATAATCCGGTGGACATACAACTTTTTTCCGCAATAACGGATCTTCCGATACCCTCGCTCTGTGAAGCCAATTTCAATTTCATCGAATGTTGGATCTAGATGACCTTGTTTACTGTATTGGCTGTAAATTATTCCTTTTATTCTATCTACTCGGTAATGCGGGTCGCGAAGAAAGCTAGCAAGGAGCGTATCGTTTTCAGCGAGAGCTGGATTTTTTGAGGTTCGAGCCGCCGCTGTCGAAATGATTTTAAAATTGCTGCTCTTCACTGACTTCGCCATCTTTATTCCTCTCTAAGTATTATGTTTCACAAGCTTCGGCCAAGAATTTGATTTTTAAGCTCAGGCCAGATGTTTTCGCTGAAGTATCCGGAGAGTTGTTTCTTTTGAAGCTCGGAACCTGAAGTGATGAGACTGGTTGGTGGTGCAAGCTTGTTACGTTCAGATTCATCAAGCGCATTAAACCAGTCTAGAAAGCGATTTTGCTTCAACTCGCCTTCTACCCTACCCCTCTCAGCTAAAGCCCGCTGTGAGGCCGCTAATGCGTTTTCAAGGGCCATCTCTTCCGGGGTTTTGATGTGGGAGAGTGGATCAACTCCAGATGCTAGACTTTGGGCCATCTTGCAGAAAAGGCCAACAACACTTCGAACTCCTTTGATGTTATTCGCATTAGAGGCATATTGCTCAAACTTCCAAACAAAGTCTTCAAGCTGCTCCAATGGAAAAGAAAGCTTTTGATTTTCAAAGTCGCGGAGCTGCTTTTCAGTAATGCCAAACCGATGAAGCCCTGAAATGTCGATTGTGGAAAAATTCGGCCGACCACCTTCGTTCTTAGTTAGTAAGTTATTTATATTACTAACTAACTTACTAGGAGGCTCTGTGCTCTTTTCTGTGCTCCTATTAGTGCTCCAATTGTCCTCTAATTGTCCTCCAATTGTGCTCTTATAATTTTCGCGATGAAACCCACCGAATGAAACTAGCATCTTTCGATAAAGATCTTCGCTAATCGCAAATTGAAGGTACCCGCCGCGTCCACGCTTTCCGTCTGAGCGGCTTAGAAACCCTTTGTCCACTACCCGCTTCACTATAGTTTTCAAGGTGTTAGGTTGGACTGAAAGTAGTTGAGCAATAAAGTGATTTGAAAATTTTGAGGAAACCAGCGAACCGTTTGAAACACAGTCCTTGAAAACAATTTGCACGAAAGCAAGTTCTTTACCTACCAAGGACTCGAAGTCCAGACGGCCAATCTTGTGCTCTAATTGTGCTCCAATTATTTGATCCGTTGTGCTCCTATGTGTGCTCTTATTAGCGGGTGATTGTGCTCTAATTGTGCTCTTATTGAGAGTTACTTTTGTCGAAGTCTCATCATTGTGCTCTAATTGTACTCTAATTTGCTTCGTAGAAGTTGGCTTTGCATCTTCAAAATGGGGAGCTGGTTGATGGTACTCTTCTGGTAAGTTGTGCTCTAATTGCGCTCCAATTAAGTCGCCGTCCAAAGTATCTTTACTTGAAAGTTGTACTCCAATTGTGCTCTTATTTGGGGACGACTCTCGCGGATTTTGTGCTCTAATTGTGCTCTTATTGGGCGATGTCGGTGCATTAGACGGGAAATGAAAGATATCTTTGTGCTCTAATTGTGCTCCAATAGTAAAATCCACAACTCGTTCACTGTGCTCTAATTGTGCTCCAATTAAATTGGCTGGGGTTTCATCGTTGTGCTCTAATTGTGCTCTAATTCGGGGTGATGTCGACTGATCTATATTAGAGTCTTTCACAACAGAAGCATCAATTTCCTGGGCTCTAATTGTGCTCTTTTTGTGCTCTAATTGTGCTCTAATTTCTGGCGAAGCTCTGAGATCCTCTATTTTGGAATTGCCTATGCATTGAGTAGGGGGAGTCTCCGCGTCTCGTACAAAGGATCCTGGTTCGTTTAAAGGCAATTCGGTTTTGTTCTCAATATTCGTACGCGCTGCAAACGGAATATCTGCGAGACGAGTCTTTTTATTAATTTCGTCAATTTCAACGTCTGAAAGCTGCGGTTGAAAAATAATTTCACCCGCTCCGTCGCCCATGAGCTCGTCGAGAGTCGACAACTTCTCTTTGGGTTTTCGTCTTTTCTTACTCGTTGAGAGTTCCGACATCGGTTATTCCTAAACTGAAGCTTCTTGAATTCGGTTGTTGGTAGAGCCGCTTGTTCTGTGGAACGCCTTGTTGTCGAGGCTTGAGAGAAGTTCCATAATTTCCTCTGACACTTTTTTATAATCTTGGGCTGCATTAGAATTAGGAAAAGTCTCGGAGAGCAGCTTTCGCTTTATCTGTGAGGTCTTTATTTTCACATCATTACGAATCGCCTTAAAAACGCGGCCGTCTCGAAAAAGGCCTGCGTTTTGTGCGCTATCCAAATCATCGATTATAGAGATATCTATGTTTCTTCGGCCGTCATGGAGCGTAGGAATAACACCTAATACATTTGCTACAGGGTTTCCTGTGTCTTTCATGCGAGTTTCAAGACTTTCAATAAAATTGATCGTGTTTTTCACTCCGACGACTGAAAGTAAATCCGGGCCGCAAGTTAAAACAACGTAGTCGGCGAACATAACGACGTTAGAAGAAATCAGACTAAGAGCAGGAGGTGTGTCGATGAGAATAACGTCATAATCGTTAAGTCCGGCAAAACGTTTTTTCATCAACAGTTCCGAGTCCGGCGTGTTGATGTGAGTCTTTTCGAACTCCCTCATGTATCGACCACCCGAAAGGATGACGTCAATATTGGGCCGGACCTCAGCCCTAAGACTCATCGGATTGACATTGTCTAAGAGGACCGCTGCAAGGCCACCCTCACTCGACTGCAATTTGATGCCGAAAACAGTCTTGATGTTGGACTGTTCGTCCGCATCAACGATGAGAACTTTTTTTCCTTTTGCCGAAAACGCATCTGCCAATCCAATGGTCGAAGTCGTTTTGCCTGTACCACCTTTATGAATCATAATGGCGATCACGATGGGTTTTTTCACGCTACCTCCGCAGCAAATTTTTCTTACCAAAATGAGACCAACAAAAACCCCTGCCATCAACACAATTGCGAAATTTTTTTTGTATGCGTGATGTCAGCGGAGATTTCAATTGGTAGCTTTTCACACCAGTTCCTTGCCTGGGGCGAGTTTGACGGATTTTATGATGTTCTAGACGGAGGACCAGTCACGGGCCTTTTCACCTTTACTACCCCTGCAAATTTCTTCGGAAAGCTTCCTGTTACATAACATTCTCCCACTTGAAGTCGTTTGATCACATTTGGATGCACTAAGAACTCCTCCGTCTGGCGAAGGGATTTGTCCCCAGTTCGATGGTCAAAAGCTATGAGTCTTGAGGATCTCTCGGTCTCCTTAAAAGTCGTTCGAGTTCCGGCAAGAGAGGCGAGCTTTTCTGCTGACTCCTGAATCTTTGATTGGAAGATGATCGAGGTTGAGCAGTTGTTAAGCAACCGATCCTCAAAAGTAGGGGAGATATTCCGTAGGTCAGCGAGTTCTTGGTGGGCGATCACGCAGCCAATTTTTGAACTTCGCGTTCGATCTAGAAATGAAATGAAGGAGTCTTGGGCGAATTCCGCAAACTCATCAATAATGATCTGAAATCCCCGGCGCTCGGTCTCAGGAATAGTAGCGTCGATGTGAGCCGTCAGAGCTTTGATGTCTTCCGTGATCATTTTCGCAAGATTCTTTGCAGAAGACGGGTAGTCGCGCGAGCTTAAAACAAAATAGATAATTTCGGACTTCTCAACGGCCTGAAGAAAATCAATTCCATCCTCTCGGTTAATGAGGCGGTCTCCAAACTCGGTCAGGCAAAGGTCATCGATATGGCCGCGGAGTTTTTCAAGGTTTCGATCAAGCTCTTTGTCCTTTAAAAATCTAATCACCTCTTCAAGCCCTTCCTGAAGATCCGCTCTTTCTTCAGGGAGCCTTTCTTTTAACTCTAAAAGTCTTTGAGTGCTTGAAAGACAGGTCTTGATCTCTTGAAACGTCACAGAGAGGCTCTCGTGGTCTCTTAAATAGACCAGCGTTCTCACAATCCGTTTTAAATTTTTTGAAGCCTGCCCCCTATAAAACTCCTCGGACCATTCATAGGCCTCCATGATGCGGTCAGAAATCTGATCCGAGTTTCCCCTTTTTAACGGGTTATAGGTTGCGAGCCCCTCAGATCCACCAAGAGAAAACACTTTAAGGTCCCGCTCCCGATTTGTTTCTTTTGCCCAGAGGTTGAGCTTTAAAAGGGTCTCCATGTCACCTTTTAGGTCAATAAAGATGAGCCCCTTTCCTTTTCGAATGCGGTCACGCAGAATGTGGTGAATTAAAACTGACTTTCCAAATCCCGAAGCTCCACAAATATGAACGTGATGATTGAGTGCTTTTTCCGTGAGGTAGAATTTTTTAAAAGGCCGATCTTTAAAGTGACCGATCTCAATGCCTAAGTCTTTTCCGTTACTCCCAAAAAGTGAATGGCTGCGAAGTGCTTCAAGACCCAAAGACAACGGAGAGTCCCTCTTTAAAAGTAAAAATGCAGTGCCAAGAAAAGTAAGAGGAGGGGAGAGCCAAACGTATTGCCTAAAGCTTGCTTCGGTGACGACCTTAATTTCCCACTTTTCAATCACGAGATTATTGAAAAATGAGATATATGAATCAAGTGCCGCCTTCACAAGGTCGCGAAAGTAAAGAAATCCCAATCCTTGAAACCCAAAACCTCCAAAAAATAAAAACCAAAAGCCTACAAGGCCGCTCAAGGCCAAAGCGATTCGTTTTAATGAAATTCTTTTTGATATAAAAATCCAAAGAAAGAGCGAAAAACAAAACGAGATCACGAGAAGGGGGGCGGCAAAGAAAAGAAAATAGGCAAAAAAGGCAAGACCTAAAAGAGAGCCTGCGACAATTAGCATTTGATCCGTGTCTTTATTTTCTTTCATTATGAATCCTGCCTTCTCCCAGACGGCTAAAAAACGTCTTACTTGTTTCAACTAAAACAATCGGCTGATAGACCTCTGCGATGTCCTTCACCTGGCGGAAGACCGAGTCGAACTCGCAAACGATGTGGATTTTTTTAAAAGTTATCTCTTCTTTGTATCTTGAACGTATGAGGCGGACCAAGTTTGAGATCTTCTCGTCATAACGCCGCTTATCTTTTCTGGCGCGTTCATACTCCAAGGCTACCCAGGCGCCGTCTTCGTTTTTATAAAGAGCATCGGGAATTGAAGTGACTCCTTTAAAAAAATTGAAATGCTCCCGAACCCGGACTTCTGAGACGAACTCGTGAGCTCTGGCAAGGAGAAGCCTAAAGTCGACCATGCGGTGGTCGTGGAAGTACTCGTGAGGCCTTAAGCGCTTAGGCTTAAGGTTATTGATGAGCCCAAGAGTTGAGAGGTACTTAAGTCCCTTATTTGAGAGCCGATAAAAAAAGTCCGGCGAATGGGGCTTTCGTTTCGCTAAGATCAGAGAAGCGTCGGCCAAATACTGAAGACGTCGTTTTACAACTTTGAGTGAGACCATTCCACCCGTGGGCTTTATGAAGAGTGCACGCGCGAGTTGCTCGGCGTCTGAAAGCTTCATTTCAAAAAGAAACCTTAAAATATCCAGATCTCGTTTTTGAACCACCACATCTTTTTTTCTCGTTTTCTGTATGATATCCCTATATTTGACTTCCATTTCCATCTCCTCCCGTTCTGTCTCGTTTTTTTCTTACTCTTCTTCTTCTTGCCCTTCTCTCTCTCTTAACTTCTTTCATGCCTTTCCTGGCCCGCCCCACTCCTGACCTTATTCAACTACATTCTCTGAGGCCGCTTCGTTTGGCGACCTCCCGCTATCAACTCGTTGGGAGTGGGAGGTCGCCAAACATAAAGAAGCGGCCGGCCCCTGATTCCATACTCGTTACAAGCACTTAATGTCGGCGGGCCATCTTCAGGGTGGGGGAGCACTCCGCCACCCTCTCCCCCAGGGCTGCCCATTAAACTTCAATCTCGCGTGCATGGTTTTTGGGGGCGTCAGAGAGATTTTTAAGTCTTAAAAACTCAGTTATTTCTTTTGAAAGCTTTGGATCTTTGAGTGCTTTTTCCAAAAAATATTTTTCAGGAGTGTGTTTTTCGATCTGCTCTTTCCAAAAAGTTTGCGGCTGACTTAGAATAATTTCGCTAAAGATTTCAATCCAATTTTCTTTCGGAATTTTTCTTTCTGCGAACTCCGACTGCATTTTTTGAATGAACTTCTCGGCTTTTTGATTGATTGCAACTTTCATTTTTTGTCCTTTGTTGGTGTTTTCTGCTACTCACATTTAAAAATTTTTGAGAGCGAGACCGGTGTAATGAGCCTCCCCGGGGGGCAATTGTTTTAAGGGGCAAGGCCCTTAAAACAATTCAAAATCTTTGAAGAATTGAATTTTAGTCGCTAAAGGTTTTCTCATCTCTGAGCCCCTTTTTCGCCATCGATCACAAGCAATTTTCCTTCGATTGGCCCCTTTAACTCTGAAAACTCTGGAACCTTTTTTAACTTCTCCCTAAAGCGCTCGGCCGTACTCATGGCACCTGATGCCATACCTTTTTTGACTGCGGAATCAACGGACGTGTCGGGAACTTCTCCAAAGACGGTGCGGTACCTTGGAACAAGTCCATCGAAGTAGGCAGCGACAAACGACGCTGAAAAGTCGCCCGCAAAGTATTCCATTTCTCGTGAATGATACTTTCCAATAAAGCCCGTCTGTCCCTCATCTGTCAGGGCTGAGGCCATAAAATCATGAGTTGAGCGGTTAAAAGTTATTTTAAAGAAGTCGATAAAAATGCGCTTTGAGTTCTTTTCTAGAAAGCTTTGGCCTAAAATTTTTGCGCCTTTGAATTGACCACTTTTGATGACTGCTACGACCGGCGCTCTCTCATCAGGAAACGCGATCACGGAGTGCGGGATTTCAATTTCAAACTGATCGCCTGATTTTAGATTCCAAAGCCGTTCTTTTGTTACCTGTGGAGTAATAACTAAGGCTTCATTCGAATTTCGGTTTGAGGAGTAATAGGCGGGGAGATTTCCTGAAGAAGGCAGAATATTTGCTGGGCGGCGCATGGGTTTTTTGGCGTGAGAAGTTTTCTTTTCCCCCTCCTCGGCAAGAGCTTTTAGCTCCTCAGGCTCAGTCTCTTTAATGGTCGGGGCCGATAAAAAGAGCGGCTCTCCCTCAAGAACGGGATCAGCTGAGGCAGGTAGATTTGCTAAGAGCAGTATCAAAATTAGAGAGCTTTTCATCTGCTTTCCCCCTCCCCGACGAGCTGGGGCTTAAGAATCACGACCGGTTGAGATTTGGCCTTGGCATTTAAATCCTGTGATCGGGCTTGAGCCTTTTGATCTGACGATTCAATGAGCTCTAGGTTTTCTTGAGCAAGCGTAGGGGACCCAATGCTTGAGCGAATCAGTATAACGTCCTGGTGTTTTGCACGAGATGGAATGAGATCAAAGACGAAGGGGGCTAGCTGCTCCTCGCACCTGACAATGAGATTTGTCGCTTCTGAAAACGAGGATTTCACGCTCAAAAGAAGATTCTTTTTTGTTTTTGGAGACGTGAGGACTGTCACCTCACTACTTCGTCCAAGAAAGGCTTCATCAATCGGGCAGGGGAAAATGAGTACTGAGCCCAGGCCTGATGCGAGGTAAATTTTTTCGACCGTACCCTTATTAAATATGATTGAACCGACGCGACTTGTTGGAGCCGCGTGAGAAAAAGCCGGAATCAATAGCAAAAACCTAATAAATTTCTTCATACGTTTTTACCTCAATTCCCCAGGGGTTTTGGCTTCTACGCTCTGATCTTAAAAGCGAGAGCTTGATTTTTACGGTCTTCTCGCGCTCGGTGATGCGGGAGGACTCTTTGACCTTTAATAGCGCCTGGTAGTCCGTTTCTGTGACTTTTGAGATGCCTAAGATCTCAGTCTCAAGAGATATTTTTTGGGCATTAACAGTCTCCTGAAGGCTTGTGATCTGCTCTTTTTTTTGCTCCCAGAGTTCAAGGCTCATGAGTTCAGAAGCAAATCCCACACTTTTGATAAAGGTATCGGGCGAGAAATTGTGAAGCCGTTCAAGAAATGTTTTTATAAAGCTTACGGCTTCCGTTTGAAAAATTGGGTCATCTTCTCGTGTCACAAGGCGAGTGCCATTTGAGTCAATCGCAATTAAGTAGGGCGCCTCGGCTGCCTTGATGGCCTTAAAGCAATAAAGGCTTACGAGAATGGATAGGCTCACTGAGATGAAGGTCAAAAGGAGGTGCAAGTTTCGATTAATAACTAGGCCTAAATAGCTCATTTTCAGGTCTCCTGATCGTCTTCAAAGTTTTTGAGTCTTGATTCGTCGTAGGGCCTGATGGCCTGAGAGTGCGCCTTTTTGATTGCCCGTCGATTTGCTCCTAGAGCACGATCATTTTTAATTGAGTGCTCAAGTGGCACCTTAAAAGCGGTCTCCTGAGTACGTGCATGAGCGGGAGAGGGGGAAGCACTCACTTGCGCCAGGTTACTGCCGAAAGATTGCGAGGGTTTGGTCTCTTGTGGCTTATTAACAGCGGAATTTTCACGCGCCATACTCTGACCAGTGCTGCTTTTCGTTTGGTTTGAGTTCACCTGGCTTGATGTGAGAGAGGAGTGAGAGGACCTAAGCGAGGTGTCAGAATAGCTTGAGGAGCTTTTCCCGATGGTCGATTCCCTCAAGGCGCTCTCGATTCGCGCACTTGATCCGTGTTTTTGTAGAAGATCCCGGTCAGATTCTCTCTTTTGGTTCCTTAATGCCTCTGCTACCTCTCGATTATGTCTCCAGGGGTTGGCGGTAGGGTTTAAATCACTTCGACCCGAAAGGCGGTTAAGGCCTGATGCAAGACGCTCCTTAAATCTGTCTGATGGATTCTGACGCAAAGGAGTCGCCGATGAATAGCTCGTGTTTTTTCCTTTTGAAAAAGCACTTCCAAAGCTTTTTTGAACCAAGCCCGAAGTAAAGCCAACAGCCATCTGTCCTGGACCTGAACTCATTCCCATCCATCCTAGAGACAATGGCCCGATTGCTTTTAAACCTAAAAATGCAATCTCAATCACATCGTCGCTAAAGGTACCCTTTGAGTTCTGAATAATGAGCTGAAACGTCTTATCAAGTGAAACCCAAACAATGGGCCATGAGGCTGCTGCAACTAAAAGCCCAAAAAATACTTTTAGCCCGAAGCCCACGCCAAACGTGGTTGAGAAAAGAAAAACAATCGGAGCAAAGGAGGCGAGAAGAACCACAACTATTATAAGGAGCGCATAGCAAAACCAGTAGATAGCTCCCGCAATGGCCGACACAACTTCTTTAAGCATCCAGGGAACTGAGTCACTGACTTTCTCAGGCCTTACCAAAGAGTTTGAAAAGACATTTACACCTAGATCTGCTGGAACGAGGAAAATGAATTCAAGCAGCGAGGGAAATATCGAAAGTAAAATATAAAAAAAGGCAGCACCCTTAATGGCTTGAATAATCCCTTGAGAGTCTCCGGAGATCGCGCCAAAGGTTACGCGAAGTAGAAAAAGAGGGAGCAAAAACCAAACGCAGATCTCCTTTGTTTGGTTAAACGTCTCAATGCCAATGCGGGCTACGTCCTCGGCGTTCATCGCCGCCCCAGAAGAGTTGATTGCTGGGGCTTCGCACCTTGCCTTAACGCCCGCTGCTCTTGATCAAACTCTCTCCATGACCTTCGCTCCATGACATGTTTTTCTGTCTCGCTTAAATTTCGTTGAGAGTTCTGCAAGACCAAAATTTCTTGGTTCTTTTGAATATCTATAAGCGTTTTATTAGTTTCCGCAGTGTTGACTGCCGTGATGCCGTCAGGACCAAGAAAGGCTGCTTTAGCAAGAAGTGCTTTGACGCGCTTAATGTAGTTGGTTGTTGCCCTAATGGACTGATCCAGCTGTCTTCCAGAAAATTCCTCCCCTTTTAGAATGAACTCGATTTCCCGTGAGGTATGACCCATTTCGGAATGGCTGCGCTCAAGAGCATCTGCTTGGTTTTTTACGCTTTTTGAATACTCAGCACTCGGTGAGTGAGGGTCTACTTCGTCGAGAAGATCAGTGACGGCTGACGTATAGGCTGAGACCTTTGCAATGTCTGCTGCCTGATCTGCTATGAAATCAAAGACCGCGTAGGATTTGATCGGAAGAAGAAGCATTACGAGAGTAAGCTTGCGCATCTGATAATCTCCTTTAGGTTTGAGTTTGGGAAAATAGCTTTTAAGGAATCAAGTTTTTCTCGATCTTCCTTCTTTGACGTAAAGGCCCAGTATTCCTGAGGTGTAAGCCGTATGCGAAAGACCCTTTTTCCAAAAGTATCTTGAAAAAACACTTCAGAAAATTCACCTTGCCTGCGCTGAAGGTTCTTTATTTTCAACAAATCTGATTTTTCAAGGTGAAGGCGCCTTTGAAAGGCGTCAGCATCGCCATCAAGGGAGAAGATAAATTTTTGAGGCGAGTTGTCTAGAATGGAAGTGTTTCCACCAACGACCACATGCTCTGAGCGTTGGGCGATGACGATGAAGGCGTCACCGTTTTTTCTGATGTTGGCAATGGAGAGAGCAAAGAACGGAAAACATCTTTCGATAAAGATTGGCACCTCATCGGCTACAAAAATAAACCGCTTACCATTGCGGTTAAAAAGAATATTGAAATTAAACTCGCTCATGACGGCGGCTAAGCCCCCTTGCGCAAAATCAGAATCAAGGGCTTGGGAGATTTTAGCGAAATTAAAGTACTTAAGGCGCGGCCGCGATCTCTCGACCTCATCTTCTTTTGAAACAGAAAACGCATTACCGAATACTCCTCCCGTCATCCAGCGCTCTAAAAGCTTTTTTCTTGGAAGGTCACGAGAGCTTTTAACGAAGTCGTCAAGTGAGGGAGATGAGGGCAGATTCTCAGAGTATTTAAAAAGAGCTTTTTCAATGTCTGATTTTATATCTTTTGATAAAAACCTCTCCTGCTGCTCTAAAAGAAGAGTCTCAAGAAAAGCCGATAGAATTTGAACAACTTCAGGCGAGCCGGGAGCTTTTTTTAAAAATTGAAACGGGTTAATGCCCGCGGGCTCATCAAGTGAGATTCGATATTCCCTTCCCCCTAGAAGCTCGGTTTCTTTTGAGTGGGAGCCTCCGACATCAAGCTTAATCATGTGAACGGATTCATCAAACAGAAGGGAGCGAGTAAGTAAGTTAGTCAGGACTGATTTTCCAGACCCCGAGGCACCAAAAATGCAAGTTGAGTAGGAGTCATAAGAGGGGTTAAATAAATCAACGTACTCAACGCTCTCATCAAGCCGCTGAAGAGCTAAAGACCTTGATGTAACGTCCTTTTTCTTACTCCCCCGAGTAAGAAGGGGCAGAAATGGCGTTAAAACGTCATCTTTTTCAAGGATTGGGTAGTGAAGAGGGCTCCCAGGCCTTAACGCCTCATAGGTTCTTTTTAAACCCCATTCCTCTTGGTAAAAATCGCCTAAATGTTGGAGCTTTCTTATTATCTCATAAGCGTCAGTTCGGAGGGATTCCTCACTTCTCCTGAATATTAGGACCAAAAACTCAAACTCTAAAATTCTAGTTCCTGAAAGAGCGACCTCGGCAAGATCGTCCTGTGCTTTAACGTACTTATTGACTGAAAGTTTATCGTCTCCTTGGAGCGCCTGCCGGCTCTTTCTTCTAAGCGTATCCTCTGACCGCTCCGGACTAAGTGCCTTTAGGTTCACTTGAATCGAGTAGGGAAGTGGGAGCTGGTCTTTTAGTTCAGAGAGCGTTGAAAGTGATAAAGGGTAAGTTGATTGCTTTGTGAGCCTTAAAATTGATAGGATTTCACTACCAAAATCAATGCCGCAAGGTCGAACAGTATTTTTTCTTTCATATGACTGAAAAATTCCAGCGATCTCATCACGAGTAAGTGGGCGAAGTGTCGTACCTGATAAAAATCCAAGAGGCAGATGATCAGAAAACCTCTGGATGCGGTCATCAATCAGAGAAATTCCTTTAGTTTTAAAAAGTCTCAACCCTTCTGAAACGAAGTGAGTTCCCTCTTCAATAACGATGAACGCCTTATTTTCAATGAATCCAAGCTCGTTTAAGGCCTCATGCCTTGCCTGACTTTGATGAGAACGTGTTGAGACCTCAGATGATAAGAGAATGCGAACAGTCAACCTTGGACTGAGATTTCTTAGAAGCTGTGTTAGGTCAAATTCAATTTTCTCTAAACTCTCGACTTCTTGGTCAAAGATTGAAATCTCAAAGCCCGTGCCGATCGTGCCGTTTGATAAGACGAAGTACTGCCGTGATTCTGCTTCCTTGATCTCGATAATTTCATCCATAAATCCCTCGCGTGAAATTCGAAAAAATCTCTAATAATTTTTCGTCTGTATTTAAGGCGGATAGGAACTAAAAGCCCCGTAAGAAATGCTACAAAACCAAGGATTGGGTATGCGGTCTCAATTCCTAAAAGGTTTTTTGAAAGCATCAAAAGAAAAAAAACGGAGCTGATGCCGATAAGATCCACGTAGCTTAGGCCTAGTAAAACTGAGCTTTCGTTTAAGTGCCGACTTCCGTACTTCACTTGTCACCGAAAGATTGATTGCAAAAGGTCAATGAAAGCAGGGCCACCAAAAATTGCGACAGCTCCCATTGCAGCTGCTGCTAAAATCATTTTGCCAAATTGCCCCGCACCAGCAGCCATAAGGACTCCGCCAAGTACGATTCCAAAAGGTGCTATCACTTGACCGATTGAAACGATGGTCGACGTACTTTTTCCTGCCGCCGATTGAAGGCGATTAGCAAGCGCTGGGTCAGACAGTACTAGGATTAAAAGAGCAGTAAGGACGTAATAGGTTCGCTTTTTCATAATGATCCTTTTTATTGGTTCATTTGAGGTGGAATGACCTCAAACATTTCAGTTTGTCTAAACCACACGTTTTGTTGACTTTGATCTTGCACCCATTGATCAAGCTTGTACCGGCGCCACTTCCCGGGGCTTACGAGCGCTCGCAGATCATCAGGCACGGGGGCGGTGAGAAGTGTGTTTCCCTCGGCTGAAAGAAGCGGGGGAGCGGAGTTTTCTTTAAAAGTTTTAAGCTCATCTTCTAGACGCTTTGCCTTTTGTTTCATGCTCTCAAGTTCTTGATCGGGATTAAAAAGAAGAAGACCCGCGGCAGCACCCCCTGCCGCTCCGAGGCCTCCATACAAAAGTGCATGGGCTTCTTTGTGTCGCTCTTTTTGTGCGCCGTAAATAGCTCCAGCCGCACCACCTAAAGCCATGAGCCCAAGGGTCTTCCCTCGATTAGAAAGGCTTGCGCAACTCGTAAGACTCAGAAAGAAAAGGGAAGAAAGGATAAGCTTCATTGCATTGCCTTTGGTCAAAAGGATTCTTAAAATCCGAAAGGTTGATCATTAAATAGAAAGGTGCCGACTTTGCCGCGCGCTCCTGGTTGCCCGGGTGAGCCTTGGTGGCTTGGATTACCGGGAAGCGAGGGTGGTGGACGGTTACATGGATGAAGAGTCTTTCCAGTTTTCCATTTTATAACTCCGCCATCGCCACCATCTCCTGGGATTCCTGGTGGCCCTCCGTTCCCACCCAAGCCTCCGCGCCCCGGCTCAATAAAAAGTTCCATTGAGCCAAATCTAAGGTCCGCAATTTCAACAAAAAGATCTCCCGTGGCTCCGCCATTTTCGCCTTTTTCACCGTCCTCTCCCGGGCTCGCGTCGTCGCCACGATGTCCTTGGGCCGGATTTGAAAAGGCTCGTGGGTTACCACACAGTGCTGCGAGTGAATGTCCTTTAGATACTTCGAAGCTAGTGCCGGTTTTCCCTTTTTCTCCATTTTTTCCAGGAGCTCCTTCGCGGCCATCCGCCCCATGCTCGCCGCGCATAAAAACTTGTAGCGTGCCGATAAGTCTTTGCGATTTTATCGCGATGGTTCCGCCACCTCCCCCCTCGGCACCAATTCCGGACGTTGAACCTTCAGGAAATGTTTCAATCAAAGCTCCCTCTGCAACTATCTCCTCTGCCACAATAGTGAGGTTTTGTCCGTAGGTGATGAGTCTATATTGAGGAGGAAAGACTAGTCGCTCAGCGGTAATAAACATTTCTTTTCCGTCTTCAGCAGAAAGAAGAGAGACTTCAGACTTCGCCATGAATTCATTGATGTAGCGGGTTTTAAGAGCCGGCGAAGCCGAGGTCTCTTGCGCCATTTCTCCAAATTCTTCACAGCCGCTTAAAACAAGTGGAGCTATAAGACCAAAAATCCATGACGATATGAACGCAATAACAGGATTGGGAGATTTAAGTCGATTGTTCATTGTAGTACCACCTTCTGATCTTCATTGTCGTGTTTCTCTTCCCAGCCTAAAAGTTCTGCTTCACGCTTCATTTGAACCATGAGTTGAACGAACTCAGCTTTAGCAGTGTGAAGTCCAGTTATAAGGTAGGGGTTTTGCTCACGTTCTTTCGGGGTTAAGACATTAAGAAGCTCATCAATAATTGAGAGAAACTCCCTTGAATTTTCGCTTGGTCGGCGATGGAGAAGATATTTTGTTGATTCATCGACAACCCTATTAAGGGCTTCGTTTTCGGCGGCTTCGTCATAAGAAATGAAGGCTATGAGACAAAGCACGCCATAGATTGCGAGTAGATCCGTCATCATTGTTCTATGGTCATCGTCGGAAAGGATGCCAAGTGCTTGTATAGCTGATGTCGTTTTCCAATGTATTTCATTTCGGAGTTTAATGTAATTAAGACAGCGCTCTCTTTCATCCTCTGAAAAGCCGCTTAAAAAACGCTCATCAAGTTCGTGGGTTTTATAATGGCGCAAGACAAGCTCGTAGCTGTCTTTGAGACTTGTGTTTTCGCAAAGCTTTTGGGGATCATGGAAAAATGTCAGTCTGCGTTTAAAGAGTTCGAATAACGGATACTCGGCTTCTTCCTTTGCAATTTCCCAAAAGTGGCGGAGCATAGGATTTATGCTGAGACCTGCTCGTGAAGAAAGAAATGGGTACATAAAGCTCTGCCTCCTCGAAAATATTAAATTTTTCGAAAATTGAGTTGTCGTTTTAGGCGAAGAGCTTTATCCAGGAATTCGCGGTTCTTGGGGTTTGGCTCTCTGCTTTTTTAAAAAAAGGGCTTAGAGTCCAGGCCCTTTTTTGCTCCTAATTTATAATCTTCTCGAATGTCAGGTTCTGCCCTAAAACTAAGTTCTCATAGTCCTCGTTAATGATGGTACGTGATCTCACGAGTTCTTTGTTCTGGCTTAGCTCTACAGCAGAAAAAACTGTTCCGAGATGCCCTTTGGCATGAACGAGGCCGGTAAGGAAATTTAAACCACCAGCCTGTAGCGCGTTATCTAGGTCTCGGATAACAAGAGCAAGTGCCGAGTTTCGTTTCAGTTCATGCTCTGAAACGAGATCAAGAGCTACGACTATGCTTGAGATCAATGAGAGTAGGTGGATTTTATTCCCCGTGTTGTAGTCTCCCACTTCGGCTATATTCTTAGCCTCTGTGAGCCTACAAATGGTCGTTTCACGGAGGCCGTTCCTCAGAGAAAGAATGCCTAGCTCCTTAATTTGTTCATCTGTACATTCTTCGAAGTTTTGTTTTGCGACTTCGACCTTTAAGGCAAGTGCCAACTGCTCCCGACTATTGTTTTCCATTAAGACCTTAAGGTTCTCATCAAGAAGCTCAATTGAGCGAAGCTCTGGCGAGCGCTCAAGATCGCTCAGTGTTGCGTGTGGTTTCGTACGCAAACTACCGTTATTTGCATTTATGCACATACCTAGCTCCAATCTTCGCTTCGGATGATCTTGCTGCCAGTGGTTAGTGTAATCGGGGCTCTGTTTGCCGAACCTGGCGTGACTCCAAAGCCCACGAAGATTCTTCATCACCTTTATTGGCAACAACAAGCGTTATTTCGCCTATTAAGAACTTAAGTGTTTTGTGTTTACTAACTAAAATTGTCAAAAACGACTATTTCTGTTGAAAACAGTGTTTTGTGTTTGTTATGACAGAATAGTTCCAAGGGGGGAACGATGGAAACCAGTCGGGACGGGTCTTTCCGAACATTTCTTGACGCCTATATTGCTAAGCGAGAGCTGAGCTTCCGCGATTTTTGTAAGCATGTCGGCGGCGTGCTCTCTCCGAGCGTCCTGTCAAATCTCTTAAAGAAAGACAACAACGGAAAGTACGTCTGTGGTTCAAATATCAGTTTCGAAGTTTGGGCGAAAGTTCTTACTCGTCTTGATGTGCCGGAAGAAGAACGGCATCGCCTTCTTGCTCTAAAACTCTGTGACGACGTTTTGCGCACATCAAAGGACGGGAAAGTTTCCGATTTAATGAAATCCTTTCTTAAGCGCTTCGTAGAGGGACCCGAACGCCGCGTTCAATTGCATAGAGAAGAGTCTGATACATTGATAAAGGCAGTAGCACAAATACTGTCAGCTCTTCCGCCTCGCTTCGCGCGCCGAATATATTTGGAGGTTTATAAGCAAGCAGAATATCTCCGTCAGTGCCAAAGGGCAGTTTTCTCTCGTCGCAATATAGGAAAAGCCAAAGACAAGATCTCGCTGGCTCTTGTCGAAGGAGGACATTAAGGTGGATGAATTTATAGAACCACAGAGACCAAAGAGTAAGAATTCGGAGGTTCAAGCCTTCGAAACCCCCTTCTTGTTTTTCCTCCGTAGTTCGGTGATGCACGGGTGTGTACGAAATCTTCAGGAGTTCGAACGGCTTCAAAAGAAGCACCCTGAATTTGGTGACGTTACCGAACAAGTTCTTTCCGAGTTGACAGAGAATAATTTCCTTACTATCGAGCCGGACGGGACTTTTAGCCTTAACCAGCTACCAGATCGAAGTCGTCCGAAACTTCAGAGAACCTTTTCCCAGTTTCGTGCGTATATACCTGACTTGCTCCAGATACTTGCTGATCGCGCTCTTAGAGACCGAGAACGTTCTCCGGAAGACCTAGATTTGTTTTTGACTTTTGCAACCTGCATGACTTTTCCAAAGAACGAAAAGATCTTAATAAGATTGCGTGACATAATTACACGATTTTATGGAGAGCTAGGTGTGCTTCAGAAAGATTCTAAAGATGTCTTGTCGGAAACTGACGAAGTGGTAGCACTTGGCCTGATAGCTGGGGCGCTTTCGCCGGAGGATTTTTAATGAAAACTCTAAACTTTTTTTCACTCCGAGTAGTTGCAATTTTGTTGTCAATGGCTTCAGCAGCCCCAGCTTGGGAAGAGGGCGTTGGGCCAGGAAAATCGTCGATAACCGGTGAAGAAGGTATCGGGCCAGGTAGAATCGCTTTAATAAACGAAGTCTTGGGCGATGGATGGCAAAATTGGTGGTCAATTCAGCCTCAAGAAGAACGAACAGTCATCGGATGGATCAACGGCGACTGGGTACAAGTTGAATTTGATCCCATTTCCGGTATTCACGTTTTGGACACTGTGGAAATCGATTGGACGGCGATCAGTGGGCTTCTCCATCAGTACAATCCTATACTTGATCAAACTAGAGTTACGGTGATCGAAAATGGCCTCATCTCGCCTGATGTCTTTTTGGTTCCTGGACCTAGCTCTCGATCCCGCCTGAGCGTTCCCGAAACAGAGTTCAAAAATCCGACTGACGTGCCCGTCCTCGAGCTTTTTGAAAATGACGTCTGGACACTCACGCCGACCGTTGAACCGGGGCCGGGATTTTAAAAGCGGAAGGTTAAAGTGAAACTAACGAGCAGGTTTGCTGTCTTTTCTTTGCTAGTTGCAACGCCTCTTTTAGGACAAGCTCAAATATCAACGGGTGGTACATGGCCGGGCGCTGCTTCGGCTGATCAAAGGAATGCACAAAACTTCATCAGTACCCACGTGGCATTCACTCCCAAAAAGTCCGATGAATGGCAGAAGGCATTTGAGGAACTTGGAGACTCGCGGAAAGTTGCGCTTTTAATTACAAAGACGGCAATTTTAGGTGACGGAGGTCAGGGCGAATGAAGTATTTACCGGAACCAGCCGAAAAGCCCCGTTCTTCAGGGCGGGGATGTAAGGCTTCTCGCCATGGGCTTCTGGCGAATTTCTTTTTGTGGGTGTGGTTTTTATAGGCCAATGCTATATTCGTTTTGGCCCTGGGACACAGGGTGACTGTCTGTGGAGGAGCCTCCGCTGGGGTGTTTGAAAAAACAAATACTAGGCGTGCTCCAGCGAAGCAGAAACCTTTAAGCGCGTGAGCGCTTATGGAATCCTCGCCTTTTAGGGCGGGGAGGATGTCAACTGTAGCGATGTTGTTTTGGTTAAGTGGGACCACTGTTTGTCTAGGGCAGGTCACCTCTGGCGGAGACCTTGTTGTAGGCGAAGAGGGTATTAGACTGGGACGAACGGCCCGTTCGAGTGAAACTCGCATATTACGCCTCGCTCAAATTGTACACGATGGCGGCGGCGGCGGTTTATTCTCGGTGCTTCTAGATGAGCGTCTAAGGGAGGCTGTAGCGCACGGGACAGGAATTGGACCAGGGAAACCAATCGTCGCTGTGGCTAACGTATCAGCATTATCAGCAGTATCAGGTGGCGGTGGCGACCTCTAGCACCGAAAGTTCCGCAGGGTTCACCAGAAAGTACTGCCGCGAACTTCTCGCAGAACATGAGATCCAGTGCTCGGAACCCGCCCTACTGCCAAGAAGCCAATGCAGGCGCTCAAACGCCCTTCGCACATCAGCACGGCTGGAGTCGAGGAGATGGAGCCAGTACATGCACCGGAAATTTCCGTCAAGGGCCTCCGCTTGCGCTCCGGTCCGGCGGCCGCCGGATTTGCACCCTTGACCGAAACCTCCGGCACAAGGAGAGCGGTAGTTAAGAAATTTCTCAGGAAATTTCTATTTGGAAAATAGCACATGAGATACAGGGACTGCTAGTTTCAGCCAGCAGCCATGATTTTGTCTGCACAAGATAGAATTTTAGCGGCACTCTTCTCTGATCAACGGCATAAAGCCTTTACCTGCGGAAATTTTTGCGCAGAATTCGTGAGATGATTCAAACTGCTCAAGCAGTCTATGACCTAAAAGAATTGTTGTGATTGCTTTTTTAATTCCTGTTTTCATTTGTCCTCCCGTGTTGTGGCGCAAAGTTTGCTCTTCGCTCTTTGGCCCATCTCTTAGTAATTTCTTTTGGCAAACGTGTCCGCCCTTGAGATTTTTCGCTGCCCACTCGCTCATGTAGTCGGCTAACAGCCGGAGGTGGTGAAAGGAGTCGGAGCGAAGGGTTTTATTTTTCGTTTTTCCCAGTAAGGGGAACCAATCACCGTTTTCTAAAATTGAATTTTCGAACCTCATAAAATTAATTTCGTTTTCTGAAATGATCGTGTGCTCCAGTACGACTGCGAGGTGGTGTGCGCCCGAAGGGCGGACGAATGTTTCGGTAAAATTCTAAGGATTTTAAGATCGGCGCTGGTTGGGACTAGCTGCCCAGCGCCTTTGTGCTGCAAGTGCCTTTCGTATTCTGGTCTCAATAAGGCAGTAGTGTCAACGGAGAGACTAATTCGGTTATCCACATGGCTGTGGATGAAACGCTCTAAAGAAGTGTCCGATACCCTGGCGTTAAACGTCGACCAAAAAGTTTAACCAGCGCGGAGAGTGGTGTCTTCACTTTCCTCTTTGGTTGAGAGCAAAAGCTGGCGCAGGACCGGCACCTGATGGGGCGGGAGTTCAGGCTCGGCGCGTCCGAAGGGCGTCACTGCGAGGCTCGTCCGAGCTGGCACCAGTTTGCGAAAAATTCCAAAGGGCACTGACCAAATATAAATCCAAAGCCGCTGAGAAAACCCCATTTGCAAGTACCCTTTTTGGATCGAAAACAAAACGACATCTCGATAGATGCGACCCCAGACGAGTGGGTTAACACCCCTACATGCAGTTCCAGCCGAAATGTTGCCAATGATGATGTGGTGCTCAATCCCTCTCAAATGGGGATGAGCATATTTAAAGGGCGTTTTTCTGAAGCCAATTCTTTTGTAGAGGGGCAAAAGCTTTTGGTCCGTTGACGTCACAATGTATTTCCGCCCGGAAGTGATGAGCATGAAGTAGACTTCCTGAGCCATTCTAATGACGAGGCCTCTCTTTTGGTAGTGCGGGTCAACACAAAGCCGCGACACTTCAAGAACATTGTCTTTCGGTGGAAAATTTTTGGGATATCCGTCAGGAAAGGCAGCTTCAGTTGATAGCGTGGTTTGAGTTTCAGGAAACGCAATAGCAACTGAAGCAATCGCCCGGTCTCCATCAAAGAGAACAGCAATCTTGCTTAAATGATCTAAAGGGGCGATTGCGCTTGAGAGATCAGCGTCTGCCTCAAGCTTATTAGCTTCTTTGTATGCACGCAGGCGCAACGAAAGCACAGCTTCGTATTCTGCCTGCGCGTTTCGGTTCATGACGGCCACCTAAAACGGTTCGATGGCGGCCAGGGATTTCGGTTCCATGCCGGCCACCCGTATCGGTTCGATTCCGGCCACCCATTTCGGCTCATGCCGGCCAGGGTTTTGCCTATAATATAAGCATAGCGATGCCGTTTTATCTCGGCCATGCCATGGTGCTCCCCAAATTACAACAAGGAGCAACTAGAGATGGCCCAAGAAAGGCTCGGTATGCGCGAAGTCCGTCAAATTCTTCAACTTCATTTCGAACAGAACCAAAGTCCTCGAATGATCGCCAAGGCCACAAATCGGGGCCGAACGACGATTCAAGACTACATTGCTCGTGCCAAACAATCTGCCCTACTCTCGTGGGATCAGATAGCGACCGTCTCGGATATCGAGCTTGAAGAAAGACTTGGGTTCAAAAAGCCAGGCTTATTCGGAACCCTTACTTCACTGAGAAAATCAGAGCAAGTCATGCCAGATTGGCAAGAGGTTCATCGTGAGATGTCCAAGCGTCATGTAACGATGATGTTGTTGTGGACGGAGTATCGCGAGACCTATGGCGAGAATGCTTACGGCTACACACAGTTCAGAGAGCACTACAATCGATGGTGTTCAAAACTCTCGGTCGTGATGAGACAAACACATAAGGCCGGCGAGAAGACGTTTATCGACTACTCAGGCGATGGCCCTGTGTTGACGGACGCGAAGACGGGGGAGCAAACAAAGCTTGAGCTTTTTGTTGCAGTCCTCGGCGCTAGCTCCTACACATATGCCGAAGCCACTCTTACACAGACAAGTCCTGATTGGATCAATTCCCATGTGCGAATGACAGAGTTCTTTGGTGGCTCATCGGAGATCTGGATTCCAGATAATCTCAGATCAGGGGTCACAAGAGCTGACCGCTACGAGGCTCTTCTGAACGAGACCTACCGTGAATGTTCCAGGCACTACGGAGCTTGCGTGATTCCGGCCAGAAGCCAAAAGCCCAAGGATAAAGCCAAGGCTGAATCTGGTGTGCTGGTGGCGCAGCGCTGGATCCTGGCTAGGCTCAGAAACCGTCTGTTCACATCGCTTACTGAAATCAACGAGGCGATCCGTGAATGCCTTGAGATTATCAATGACCGCAAGATGAGGCATGTGAACAAATCGCGTCTTGAGCTCTTTAATGAGCTTGAGCGATCAACTCTTAAGCCAATGCCAGGCTCCCGTTACGAGTATGCCGTATGGAAGTTCGCAACAGTCAATATCGACTACCACATTACCTTTGATCACCATCACTACAGCGTCCCTTACCAGCTTGTGCGCGAGAAGTGCGATGTTCGCGCAACGGCCACAACCATTGAGATCTTTCATCGGGGTAAGCGCATGGCTTCCCATCGCCGCTCTCATAAAAAAGGTGGCTACACAACCTGTAAAGAGCACATGCCAAAGAGCCATCGTGAGCATGCCGATTGGACACCGGAGAGAGTCGTGAAATGGTCAAAGACAATCGGCGAGAACACAGCCCTTTTGGTTGAAAAAATCCTCTCAACCAAAGTTCATCCGCAGCAAGGGTTCAGGTCAGCTCTTGGCCTGATACGCCTGGCTGATCGCTACGGGAAAGAACGTGTTGAGCGAGCAAGCCGACGGGCTCTTGAGCTTGGAGCACACTCATACAAGTTCGTCGCCGACATGCTGAAGAACAAAATGGATCAGGCTTTGCCCGTCTCCCGAGACATTGATAACTCACCGATGATCGAAGAGCGCGACCCCATCACAAATGAACCCCAGATGACTCTGTTGAGTGCAGAGAATGTCCGTGGGAGCGGCTATTACCATTAAAACCAAGTCCGTGAAGAGCCTTGCAGCTAACCAAACGGCCAAAGCGGCCGAGATGAGGAGAGAAAGATGTTACGTGAACAGACCTTAGAGAAGATGCGAGCAATGAAGCTTCATCAGATGGCAAAGTCGTTTGAAGAGCGGCTCTCAAGACCTGATCACCAAGATTTGTCGATTGAAGAGATAATCGGCTTCATCATTGATGATGAGTACACGCACCGAGAGAATGTACGGCTTGAAGCAAGACTTCGTGGAGCGAGGTTTAAGGAAAAGCAAGCGTGTATGGAAAATATCGATTACAAGGCGGGCAGAGGTCTCAAGAAGCAAACAATGCTTGAGCTTGCGCAGCTAAAATGGGTTGAGAAGAGGCAGAACATTGCCTTCACGGGCCCAAGCGGAGTCGGCAAGAGTTACTTGGCTCAGGCTCTCGGTCATCGAGCTTGCAGGTCTGGCTTTAAGGTCATCTATGTTCGGCTCCCGAAACTGCTCACGGCTCTTGTTCAAGCGCGAGCTGATGGAACGTACTCCAATCTTCTCAAGCGTTTTGAGAAGGCGAACGTTCTTATCCTTGATGATTTGGGGATCTCCGACCTGCAAGAAAAAGAAAGGCGAGACCTACTTGAAATCATCGAGGATCGTTACGACGTCGGCTCCACGGTCATCACTTCACAGCTTGGCATCAAAGACTGGCACGCCTACTTCGGCGGTGGACGAGCCGCTGACTCACTCTGTGACAGACTCGTTCATAACTGCCACCGAATTGAGCTTTTAGCTAATGCCGACTCGCTCCGAAAGACCCGCGCCAGCCTTGACTGACAGAAATTGAAATGCGATGTCTCAACCGCTAGTGTCGCTATGCTCCGACAGGCCGGCCGGCATGAACCGATTTGCCTGGCCGCCATGCTACCGATACAGGTGGCCGCCTTAACCGAAATACGCATCTGCCTGGGTCTGCACGTACCGCACCATAGTGGACTCCCTTATTTAACAGAATGCGATGAGCTTGATAAAAAAATGTCAATAAAGCGAAGTTTTGAGATAAGGACTTTTTTAATTGATTCCACATCTCCCCGGAACAGAATATTTGGTGACCTAGGATACTGCTTTCAAGTGTCTAAATCCTAATGGCCTCCAAACAATAATCGACGCTCCAGAAATATCTTTCATCTTTGGAAGATGTGTCGAATCAAGAAACTGTTCGTCTAAATACTTAGCAATTTGGTCGCTACTGTACCCTTCGCCAAATACGCAGGTCGGCATTGAATGATAGGAGGATGTCGAAGACTTTCGGATTGCAGCTGCTTCTTGTTCAAACCGTTTTGCGTGCCCTGCGATCTTGCTGTTGACTGTTGGTTTTCTCATTTTTTCTGGTCCAAAAATTCCAAGTAGGCCAACTCCACACGCAACGCCAACATCAAATCTTATCGTTCCGTTCAGATCTTTAGTTACCCAATCTGCAACCTCGTTCGCAAGGGCGCCAACGACCTTTAAAGAATTCTCCCGTACCTGATCACGATCATCCTGGATCGAGAAAAAAATTATGAACATGGCATCCGCCGTCCAGTCAAAATAATAGTCCCCTTCGGGGCACTCCCTTTCTAGTACCTCGAGGACTTTTCCATAATACTGCTTTTGTAAATTACTGATTTCCAGCGGCGTTAACGTTTCAAACAGCTTCTGAGAGTCTCTCCAGTCTGAGGATACACACGCGACAAAACGATTCTCAGGCGGAAACTTTCTCTCCGCAGCTTTAGGGTCATCCGTGACGGCGACTTCCCAAGCGAATCGAGGAGGAAGGTGACGAGCAAGCGTCTCATACTTTGTACTAAGACCTCGGACGAAGCGGCCTTCATTTATGCTTGCGGGGATCAGTGAAACTATGGAAAAGGTAAGGACCAAGCTTAACGCCGCTGTCCTCTCAGGGAAGAGATATAACAGTACGATTGCCGTTATTATTGAAATACCAGAAATAACTAGCACTTCCGTTCGGTAGGAATGCAGGCTGTAAGTTGCGACAATGAGTAATAAACAAGTCCCAACTACAACCTGCAATTCGTCGCTTTGACTTGTGATTACAGAGAAGTAGAAGTACTGAAAGTAAAATGCCAGGGTTGCTGCTGTCAGCACAAAGGAGCAAAGTGAGACAGTTCCGAATCGCGTTATAAATCTTGGGTCCAGCAGTTGGCGCTCGGAGCTAGTTTTTAAGAAGAACCTCAGAGACAGAAAACACGGCACCAATAAACTAAGATATACCCACCGCCATTCCGTGAATGGATTATCATGCTCAAAGAAAAAACGGTCATATAATACTAAGCCGAGATGCACGTATATATATTTGGAAAGTATCCCTAGGGTAAACGACGCCCGGTTGTATTCCTGATATTCTTTGTGTAGTTGCCGCTCGACCGGGCTACGTTTTCCCATGAATTCAAAACGACCTTCTGTTTTATTCATATAAGTCATATCGGACTCTGGACCATTCTTCGTAAAAAAGTTTGTCAAAATTCCCTCAAATTTTCTCAAATTCGAGCCGGTTGGGAGATTTTCACTAAGTATGCCTTACTCTGATACGTTTTCGCTTGGCACAAACAATTGTTATGGTCTAATTAGCCTTCACCTGACAAGTACCTGGGCACAGAGGTAAGAGTAGGTATCGGATCGCAAAAAGCTTCAAGACTGCCTAGGTACTGAAGCTAGTGTAGATCGATAACCATATGAGAGCCAAAGTCACAAGTGGCACCGGGATTGCTCCTGTCCTGGGAACAGGAGATTAATATGAAAAACCTACTTTCCGAAACAGCGCCTGGCACTGGTGAAGCACCTCAAAATAAGAGGAGAGAAAAACACATCGTTATTCGCGATGAATCAGCTATATCGCTCAAATTCAATGTCATGCCAGGACGCGATGTAACAGAAACTATGTTTATCGAAAAGTACGTAATTGGTGAGAATATAATCTCAGGATACTTCCACAGAACATACTCAAGTCAAATGATTAACAGCCCGAGCCACTTGATCTTTCTCACCGCACTTACGCATATGCAGAAGCTTACGTATGTGTACCTATGTGAAAAGTTCGGTTTCGACTACGATCCTAACGGGATTGAAAAACTAAAAGTTTGGCCCATGTCAACCAACTGTTCAATGCCAAAGCTCCTGACGGAAGAAGAGGGCCTCATTCAGACCCTAGAATTCCATTCAGTTATCCGCCGATCTGAAAAAGTCTACTGGGTAAAGGTGACTTCTCGTGTTGGGGACGCCCTGAAAATTGATGCCGTTGCAAAAGTACTTCTTCTTGAGGAGCCTTTAAAATGATACTTTACGCACAAACTATTGTACTACTCTCACTCGCTGCCCTTTATTTGGAAAGATATGGGAAGAAGAACAGCTCCTATGATAAGGAGAGGAAGAGTGTGGGGGGCGGGCTCTCGCTATTTGCCGTCATATATAAGCCGGTGATTCTTTTGACCTTCATCGTCTCAGTTGCGTCTCTTTGGGCCGATCATCCACTTCTATTAGAGATGCACCAGAGTGATTTGATGAGGACGCTAGGTCTTGTACTTGCCACCGCCTCAAGCATCTTTTTCGTGGTAGCTATATCCGACCTCGGAGAAAACTATAGCCCTTGCTATGACCTAAGAAAGCCAGGGAGCGTGGTAAAAGAAGGTATCTACAGCTACGTTCGACATCCAGTCTACGCATCAAATCTTCTTCTTTTAGCCGGTCTTGCTGTTATGACTGGCTCTATATGGAATCTAGTCTTCTTTGCCATCGTTGCCTACTTTTACGTTTCCTCCATTAAGCAGGAGGAGGTGGAACTTGTTGAGCAGGACCCATCGTACGAAGAATACAAAAAGTCGACCGGCATGTTGCTGCCTTTGCCACTGAGGAATCGCGAGGTTAAAGAGGTGAGGTTATCTTCCTCGGAGGACTCTGTACGCCGGCAACCTCACGACACATCCCACCTCTAACCACACCCTATCGAGCTCCGTAGTCCGGGGCTTTTCCAACAGCAAGAGACCGAACCCATCTAAGCTGCCGTGGAGTCTCGTTATCAGAAGCACTAAGACTTTATATAGAGGCGAGATTCTCTATTCGAAACACGAAGTTTTCCGAAAGTGGCAAACTTTAATACAATCAAACAATTTCTATGAAGAAACAGCGAATCGGAGGGTGATACTGAGGCTGTAGGACGTCAATTGAGCAGAGGAGCCTGCACATGCTGTTTCTTGAGAAAAAGGGCTATGGATTTTCCGCGCCTCCGCGCGTGACTAACCTCCGCCAGATCCTTAGTGTAAGACGGAAAGTAAGAAGAATCCTTAGTCTTGGAAGAAAGACCAACTGGTGGACAGCTCAACATGGAGAGACGAATAGACTTTGGGAGCAGCTACGCGAGAAAAGGCGTGAGATTCTTCGTGCCTCCTACTTTTTAACTTACCACAAAAGACAAGTTGTTGTTGGCGACAGGTTTATACTCTTTTTAGTTTGTATAAGTATCCCTGCGGCACCTTTTTTCCTATACACTCTCTGGACTATTGATTCGCAGACTGCAAGTTTTCATCCGCCCTTGGACGTTTTCATATTTATCTGTGGAATATTATTTTCACTTTTCAGCGCCTCCTTTCTTTTGGGTTATTGTTCCAATGTCGCGGGACAGGGAATTGTAGCCATACGATCGCTTAAGATATACCGGACCGCTGCCCCATCCTGGTTTCGCGGAAGACCAACAAGTAGATATGAAATATCGCAAAAGAACGGGACGGAACCATTTTCTGAAGGTTAAAGTTTACAAAATCGAGCGATAGACTGAGCCAGTCATTCGACGAAAGGTTTTTAAAAGATCAACCCTCTCAACTTGAAAGAGTCGGAAGATTGGGTGAGCCCGATGGAGAATTAAAATGGTCAAGCGCGCATTAAAAAAGTTTGGACGTTCGACAGACTGACGGTTTTGCAATACACTTTTGCCGTGAATATTCGTCAGATATGTCCCGGCATGATCATGAAGTGATGGGGGAGGATCGAGAGCGTTTTTTTAGCTCGTTAAGTGACGATATCCCCAACATCGAGTACTGCGGAATGTGTCCATTTCTTTTTGGACCCACCTTCCATATCGCTGGGGAAAGAATCAAAGAAGAGGCTACTCAGTGGCTCATGCAAGCAGCCAAGAGTTGGGTCGAAGCATTTAAGGTACATCAAGCGGAGACTTTTGTCTTTGTAACCGAAGGACAAGCGGTGGAGTTTAAACCGAGATTTGTGCGAGATCTTATTCATTTTTACTACCCGACCAAGATGCCGGGCGAGCTTCGAAGTGAGATTCAAGAAACATCTGATCGACTTATTTCAAGCGTAGATATAACGGGTGACATGAGACGGGCTAAAAACGATTGGGAAGGGTCCGTATTTTACTTGAAGTAGATGGGGCCGCGGTCACGGCTCTCTTTGAGGTCGTCAACGCTTAAGAGAGGGAACTGGAGACGATCACTTTAGTTTTTAGACCTAGAAAAGTACTCATGATGTGGAACGTTTGTGGAGGAAAAATGAGGCAAAGTGGAATCGCGGTGCAATTTGCGCTTGAGATTAAGGACGTAACTAGATTTGACTACCGACACGTATTTGACCGACTAACTCCTTTTTTGGGAGGCCTCCCTCAGGGCGTTGAGTATATCGGGATTCACCCGTTTAACCTCGGACCGAGCTACTTTCTCCCCCAATACCAACAGACATTAGAAAAGCACTCGCACCAGGACTGGCTGTTAAAGAAAGCCGCCGAGTGGCGTCGTCTCTTCCCTGCGGATTGTGTAGAGGCTTATGCTTTTGTTGATTCGGGATTAATATACCTAGAAGGCGATAATAAGCGCATAGTAAGCTCAATTGATCCTGAAGAAGCCTATGGGGAGTTTGGGTCGTCGGCCCAGAGGCGAACGTATGGCCTCATCTCCACCGTGCACTTTTCAAATTCTCAAGAGGCACTCGCAGCGAAGTGGAGAGATAAAACGGTTTATATTGCATAAATAGCGGTGAATCACGAATGGGTGAAAAGCCTCTCACCAGGAGAAGAGGTTCAGAACTAGATGAGTTTTTAAGGAGTGTTATGACCGACCGAGTAGATTACGCCGAGCTATCGCCGATAGAGAGGCTTTGGTGCCGCGCCTACCAAGAGGTAATTAATAAACCCCGCGAAGCTCTTGGCCAGTTATTGCGGCCGGCATGTTGGCCCGATTTTCTTCTTTTAGTTGCATATGAGATTTTAAGCACAATTTTGCATGTTAATAGACGCTACCGGATTGAGTCTGATCGCCTGGTTATATCAGCTGGCAAGTCCTTCTCAACGATTAAGTTTTCTGACATCTCAGCACTAAACGTTATCGAATGGCCGCCGCAAGCAAAAACGTCAGCTTTCATCATTACCTTTCGGGGCGGTCACATTTATAAAATTCTTCACCCAAAGAATTTAGAGAGGTTTAGCCAGGGGTTTACTGCCACGTTGGATAGGTATAAGCTCGTTGAAGGGAGGCGGTATTTAAAGTGACAAAGCGGAAAAGCAGAAAACCGACACCCGAGGATAGAGCGCGAAGCATGTTCCATAGCGAGCTTGGAAAATACCTTCGTGAGAAGAGAATCGACCGCGGTCTGAGTCAGAAGCAAGTGAGCGAGGCATGCGGGCTTTTGAATGGTCAGTTTATATCGAATATCGAGCGGGGGAGCTGTGCTACTCCTCCCTATATGCTAGCCGTGATGGTTGAGCTGTACAAAATTCGCAAAAGCGACTTTCTTTCGAAGATCACCCTTCTTGAAAAATATTTTTACCGAGAAATAATCTTCCAGTAAACGAGCTGTTGCAAAGTCCAATGAATGTGGAATCGCAATGGCCTTGTGCTCAAGTACAAAAGAAGTTCTGCAAGAACTCGCGATCACGGTTCGGAGGTGCAGGTGGTTTCTGGATGGAGCAATTATAATTATCCATTTACCATTTGCCTCTATCAGGCAAAAAGTCCTCATCCAAAAAAGGGATGGCGAAATCAGCGCGCTCCTGGGTCAGCGCTATTTGATGGTAGTCGTTAATATGTAGAAGTTCAGACTTGATCTGACAGTTGCCCTTTTGTTCAGCAATTTATTTTTTTGTACTGTCAGATCAAGTCTGAACTTCTACAGATCAATGCAGTCCTTCGCGGGCACTTCAACTACTACGGTATTGCGGGCAATGCGAGGCGATTGGTGAACTTCTGGTATTTGGTCATTCGAGAGTGGCGACGTTCGCTTTCTCGTCGCAGCCAGAACGGTGTCTTGTCGTGGGAGCAATTCAATGCTCTTCTCGCCAAACATCCTCTGGCGACCCCAAAGATTCGGATCGGATATGCGAAGCTTGCGTCCTATGTCCGGCTGTAACCGTCTTTCTTTCTGAAGAGCGGAGTGCGGGAAAGCCGCTCGCTCCGTTCTGTGGTGGGGCCAGTTCAGTAATGGACTGGTCTACCCGATCAGTTCTTCTCCCAACCCCGCATTCCGGTCGGTGGTTTTTAGAGATAGTTTTTCATATCCCCATGCTTCAAAACGCTCACGCGCCAGTCTAGATAGGGTTAATTTCTCTTCATAAGATTTGTGCAAGTTGTAACACTCCTATTTAATTGGTTATTGTATCACATCCAAAAAAAGGAGCCGGGATACCTCTCACTGGCACCTCTCATTTCCTGAGCTTCGAAATCATTATTCCATTTGTATCTAAAGAATAATCATAAACCCCTGAATGTGTATGAACAGATGCACCCCTCACACCAGCTATGTAAGCGGCCGATGCTAGAATAAAGGCTTCGTAGCCATGCAGAAAGCCGCTGAGGGTTTCTGTGTTTCGAAAAGCGACTACTGGGCGAATAAAATTTCTCTTTTTTAATACCTGGTGCATGCCAATGGACAGAACGCTAGCCAATGCACCAGGACAAAGTTCTGGCGGCAGTGATTTTTCGCCAAAGAGCTTAACCTTTCCTAATCCACCCATGAGTTCGGGCCTTACATTAGCAGCAGACTTCATGTATTTGTCGTCGAGTAAATAGGCGGGCACCTGAGCTGTCCGACTCTCGTTTTTAAAGATGAACATTTCAACCCCCACTTCAACCTGAACCTCACTCCCAAGAATCCCAAACATCTTTTACTCCTCATTGAAAAGCTCATTTTTTCAAAAACTAGATCAGCAGATAGACTCATTCATTTTTTTTCACAACCCAGTTTGATAGATTATCTTGAGCAAGGTTGTAGTGTCTCGCTTCCTAGCTTTTACTTCAGCTCTCAAACAAAAGGGTAACTGGATTATCCACAAACACGGTACTCCGTGTCGTGTCAGATCAAGTCGTAGCTTCTACAATTTACCATTTGCCTCTATCAGGCAAAAAGTCCTCATCCAAAAAAGGGATGGCGAAATCAGCGCGCTCCTGGGTCAGCGCTATTTGATGGTAGTCGTTAATACGTGGGCGAATCAACGTGCTCATTCAGGCTGTTACCTGTTCGTTAAATTTTTGGATCATCCAGCCTTTTTCAATAGTACTTCATTGATAATGGTCTGATAGCCGACACCGCGTTTTTTTGCCTCTTTCTTAGCCCATACGATCACCTTTGGATGAAGACGAATTGAAACCGGCTTAAATTTCTCAGGCTCAGCCTTTTTAGGACGCCCAGGGCGCTTTTGCCCCGTCTTCTCTTCAATTGCTTTTTTTGCGGCTTTCACTTCACCTTTTGTTACTCGCCTAGCTCTTTCAAATGGAAACTCTTTTGAGTTCTTCATATCTCTTTCGCTCCTTTCTGCTCGCGCGTCTTGCGCTAATGAGACGATAAACTGCACCCTTCGCTCTGTGGGTAAAGACGACCACAAGTACCCCACTATCCGACTCTCCGATAAGCCACTCTCTTATCTCGATTTCATTTGAGTGCTTCTCATCAGGAGCAATGAGGGCGAACGGATCATCAAAAGCAGTGATTGCAGTCTCAAAACTTACCTTGTGTTTTTTCTGATTTGACTCTGCTTTCTTATCATCCCACTCGAATCTCATAATTTAAGTATATACCGAAAATAGAGATTTTGGTATCCTTTATTGATGCTACCGGACGGAGAAGTACCTTTGCATTTTCTCCACAGTTTCTATGACCCAGCTCCTATAGGCTCCCTCTGAAAATGGGATAATTTTCTAATGACCGAACTGATAAATGCTTTCTTCATTTTTTCCTCAAATAATCTGAGTTGGATGTTTTAGGTCGCTGGTTCAAATACTTCCCTGTTGTAGCAATTGAGCTGTGCCCGAGCGTGGCCCTTACCACATCAATCGGTGCTCCATTGTCCAGCGCAAGTGAGGCGGAGGAGTGTCTAAACCAGTGCGGAGAAACCTCCTCCTGTATCCTCGCCCGCTGTGCTCCAGCCTTAATGATACGAAATATCTGCACACGCGAGATTGGCGCTCTCCTCCGCTCACTTAAAAATAAAAAGTCTTCTTTTTCCCAGTCTCTTTTTTCAATCCTGAAAAGTTGCTTGGCGGCTGCAAACAAGATTTTCGGTAGACGTATTACTCGAAGCTTATTTCCTTTACCGATCACAGAGAGCCTTAAGCGTGCGTCGTCATCAAGTTTGAGATGTCCACACCTGATGTTGATAACTTCGCTCACGCGAAGACCGCCATAAAAAAGCAACATGAGAATGAGCCTATTGCGCCGATTCTTTTCAAGGTAGATCATGCGGGCAATTTGCGAGCGATTTAAAATTTTAGAGTAAAGGTTCTCAGGTATATGAACTGATCTAAGGCCAGAAGCAGGGTTCTTGTCGATATAGTTCATCTTAGCTAAATAGGAAAAAAGTGAACTCAGAGCATCTCGATAAGTCTTGTATGAGGAGAGCTTCAGCTCCCCTTTTCGCTCGTCGGCGAACGCCAGGATGTGAGCTGTTGAAAAACCATTGAGTGTTTTGACTTCTGGGTACTTCGCTAAGAACCGTAACATAATCTTTCGATAGTATTTTTGGGTTTCCCCTGCTCTTTGAGAAAGCCACTCAAAAATCCAGCTCTGCTCCTGATAAGAAAATCGCCCAAGGATAGAAGCCTCAAACCGCTGCAGCTCAACTTCTCGTTTTAGCACTTCAAGCGACGTCATTTTTCACCTCGACTAAAAAGCCGTTGGATTAGAGATTTTAAAGCCGAGCTGCTTTTTGCCTGCTCAACTTCAATGCCTGACGCCTCAAAAAGAGGTTTGAGGTTCAGAGGCGGCAAATGCTGCGCATTTTTTTGCTGGGATTTTGGTGCGATATTTTGGAGTTTTTCTGGGGTATTTGATTGGTCTTCCATACCTAAATGATGAAAGCCAAAAATCGAGGTGTCACCATGTAACATTACTCAACTAATGTTTCTAATGCAGGACCGACATATCAATCAGAACAATTGGACTTTCAGTGCTACAATTGCAACAATTTTAAGGCATGAAAAAACCCTCACCTCTTTTTGAATATCCCGTCACCATCAAACAAGTTGGCCAATATTGGGTGTTTTCTACTCCAGATCTTGTCACCACAGTTGGTATTCCCTTCTCACTTGATGGTAAAGAAATCTTGGAGGGTCTAAAGGCAGCTTGGAAGAAGAACCAAGGACGGCTTAAAGACTTTGAGTCTTCAACCATTAAGACGCCTGAGCCCTCCCGCATCCGTAAGCAAACTGAAAAAAAATCAGAAAAACCACTCACCGCTACTCAAGTTGCAAAGCTTTTAAGTAAGTCACGGTGGACGATCATCAGGGCTGCTGAAAAGGGCTTAATTAAGGGCGTAAAGACCGAGGGTGGGCACTGGAGATTTAACCTTGCTCAAGTAAGTCAGTATCAGGAGCTTGCGAGCCAAGTTGCAGTCTTTAAAAAGAAAGAGACTGAATGGCTCACTCCCCTTCAGTGTGCTCAGATTTGGGGAGTGTCGGTCAATACTGCTCGGAACTGGATTGATGCAGGGAAGGTGTGGTCGGAAAAAACAAAGGGCGGGCGCCGCCGAGTTCCCAAAGGGTTAATGAGTCAGAAAATTTTGACCACAAATTAAATTAAGAGCTTTTCTGCGTACTTATAGCTAATTCTGGAAAAAAAGGGGACGTCTTTAAAAGCTTTTTCTTCGTGTGAAAGATCGAAAACTCTTTTTTTTCCTTTGGTTTGAGCGAGATTCACAACAATTAGAATTGATTCCCACTCTAGGTCATCAAATGCTTCGTGAACAACTTTGACCTTCGCTAGGCAGTCGTGCTTGGTTGATTTTTCCATTTTTCCGTCGGCCAACATCTTCTCAAAAAGTAACTGGAAATTGTTCGGACATGGCCCGTATTGAAGCTTCACATACTCGCTTCCTGTAATGCTTTTCTTGTACTTCTTGTAATGAATAAAATCGGCGTAAAATAGACCTTTATTTATGTATAACGGGCTTTTGAATGTCTCAGTTAAATATAGTGTGAGGTTCGCGAAGCTTTCATAATTAAATGATCGATTGCCTGTAAATTCATCCGGATTGGAACGAACTTTCAGGTCAAAAACGTTTTTCTCAGCATCTTCATATGAAGTTTTAATTCGGATATGTTCATCATGTGCCGGTTCTTGAACAAAGGTCGTTTCCCAGCGTTTGATACTTGCTAGACCAACATGGAGATATTCAGCAAACTGTTCCTGGTTCATCCCTAGCTTCTTTCGTCTTTGAATAATATCGTCAGACGTGAGAAGACCGTGTTTTTCACGGTAAGTATCTGCGCTCTTTCTTCTCGCATTATTCATTAAAGCGTCGTCCATTCCAATAAATCCACACTCGGCGCATACAATCTGATCAACAATCACGTTGATACTTTCACCCTTAATTTGGGTATCAATCCGCGTTGCTTTTATCTCTGCGCTATCGTGGTCACATGTTGGGCATTTCATGATTCCACCTCATTGCTTTTGTCTGCTTTCATGAAAGGAGACATAAAAAAAATTTCCATTCTTAAGTGCGAACTTTAAATAAACCTCCATGTTCATAACGTGGCTCTTCCACCTATAAGCCCAGAGTTCGCTGTTCTTTATCGCCGGCTCATACGACCGATGTGGAGGACGTCCTCCACAGTAATGAGCTGCCTGAACTTCATCGAGGCATTCCCGGATTTTAACCCATGCCTCCTCCGCTGTAAGTTTAAGATCATCCAGTTCTCCAATTGCCTTTCCGGCATCCGCGAAAAACCTGTTCTTAGTCCCACTATCCAAAATCTGCTTAGCTTCAATTATCTTGGAGCTAATCTCTTTTTGGGACGGTCTATGCTGCGACATACTAGAAAGGTATCATATGATACCAACATTTGATACTTTTTTATCGGAAAAAGATTAGAAAAAGATTAGAAAAAAATATTAACGTGAGTAAATTCAAATACTTGAACATTTCTAATCTTTTTTGAATTTGTAATCGCTCCCACATGACTTTAGATAGCGGCTTACTGGAGGAATAGAGGTGAACTTGAAGTTAATCAGATTTCGGTCTTCCAAGTAATTCCACTGAGAATCCCAGAAATTGATGACTTTGATAGCTTGTATCGTTCTGCAAGATCTTTAGCTCTAGTTCCTTTGTCGTGCTCACTTCGAATTTTCTGAGCCAACTGAAAATCGATTTTTGAGTGTCCTCTTGTCACAACTCTTTGTTGTTGATGATATTGACGCTTGAGCGTTACTCCTTGCTCTACCAAATCCAAATTGGAAATTCTATTATCAAGCAGATCGCCGTTCTTATGGATTACCTTTTGAAGAGGATTGATAACTCCGTGAAATGCTAGCCAAATAATCCGGTGGACATACAACTTTTTTCCGCAATAACGGATCTTCCGATACCCTCGCTCTGTGAAGCCAATTTCAATTTCATCGAATGTTGGATCTAGATGACCTTGTTTACTGTATTGGCTGTAAATTATTCCTTTTATTCTATCTACTCGGTAATGCGGGTCGCGAAGAAAGCTAGCAAGGAGCGTATCGTTTTCAGCGAGAGCTGGATTTTTTGAGGTTCGAGCCGCCGCTGTCGAAATGATTTTAAAATTGCTGCTCTTCACTGACTTCGCCATCTTTATTCCTCTCTAAGTATTATGTTTCACAAGCTTCGGCCAAGAATTTGATTTTTAAGCTCAGGCCAGATGTTTTCGCTGAAGTATCCGGAGAGTTGTTTCTTTTGAAGCTCGGAACCTGAAGTGATGAGACTGGTTGGTGGTGCAAGCTTGTTACGTTCAGATTCATCAAGCGCATTAAA
>MWWI01000009.1_pt1 | contig 45734 bp, 40 predicted proteins | sample 1047321 | NCBI WGS metagenome assembly MWWI01 (sample SAMN06349966, study PRJNA376086) | soil metagenome | isolation source: FI-1 sample Antarctic (ecotone) soil | place: Antarctica | reverse complement strand
TGAGTATTAAAGTTCCTGAGTCACGCCGTCGGCATTGGGTATCAGAAGCAAAAAGGCGGGGGACATCTCTGACGGCTGTCATTGTTGAATCTCTCTCAAAACAGTTTGGTGAGCCACAATAAACAAAATTTATGTGGCGTATTTATTCGTATCGTTTTAGAAGTTTTATCGGTTTCGCAAACAACCATTTTTAAGTCACTTTTGATAGCCGATAGAATTACTAAATATAAACCTACGGACAAGCCACCTGAGCCTGCAAACGAATCAAAGATGATTCTAAATGATTCATTTATTCAGCTTTCGGTTTTTGCGCTGAGGTGTTTTATCTTCATTGCGGCGAACTACTTTCAGAACTTCACCCAAGCATTGAGCGATTAGCAGGATTTTTTCATCGTCTATTACTTTCGATTCTTCTTTTTCTTCCTGTCCGTAGTAGTGGTTGTGAATAGTTCCGTGATTGTTCGTGGTTGGTTTGGCGTTTCTGAAAGCGACTATCGCAATGATTAGAATTACCAATAATGCGAAAGCTAATCCGATAATTAGATAGATGATATTGTCCATTGCGTTGAATTCTCTCCTCTGTGCGCTTTCGCGCTGATACTTCTATGATTTCACAAAATTAGACCTATTATTTTTGAGGGCTGAAGAGCGCAGTTTCCAACCTTCGATAAAAAGTAAATCACATTCAAAAAATTAAATGTTTTTGGGAAATGCCCCTGTTTGTTGGGCTTTGTGAGTAATTATAAATCGGCTTTTTCCTCTTGATTTCCGAAATCGTAAAAACGGAAAGCAAATCAATTTTATTTTCTCAAATTGGTTTCGTGTCGGTTAAAAACAAAAAAGCCCGTGAATGAAAATTCAACGGGCTTCTAACGAACCTCTAATATATTTACGAGTCTCTTGGACTTCTTTGTTTCGTGATTATAGGGAAAATAATTTAATTTGGAAAGCGAAATTATTTTCTGACTAAATCAAGACATTAAAAAACCAGAAAGCTGGTAATCTGGTTTTCTTGTATAAAAGTTTTTGCCCAACGCTTTCAGCTAAAAACTTTTTCTTCGGAACTGCCTTCAAGATTGATTCCCAATCGTATGGAAAGCGTGTAGGGCGAATCTCGCTTTCGACGACCGATTCAATAGCGTGTTGGGCGAACGCTTTACCCGGAGGTTTCAGCCCTACCGTAAGCCTCCGGTTAGAAGCGGGGGAAGTCTTGAAGGCATTACCTTTTATTTTACAATACCGGGTAAGTTTTCAAAGAATATTTCGCCGTTATATCCTACGGTGAATATTTTTTTTACGTTCCGACGGCACTGACAGGAGCGGTTATTACGCATTACTTCTGTTTTCTTATCAGACTCTTTGCCTGCACAAAAATTTATCACTAAAAGAACACGACAAATTAACACTCTACTTTTAACCACTTGACACGCTCTTAAAAATCTATCCCGAATCTGCCACACTACTCGTACACATTACAAATTTGAAGGAGGTTTACATAGAATATGGAAATAGCCGAACTGCGTTCCAAAATCGATATGGAGAAATTGTATGTCGAGTTCAGCGTGATACGCACCGCATTATCGGTAGCGACAATTACAAAGGATTTGCAAGTAGCTTTATCCGAGCCGTCGAAAGAAGGCGAGTGTCGCGGCGAGTGTCCGAAATGCGGAAAAGAGAGAAGTTTTTCCGTCAACATCAATACTAACCGTTTTAACTGCTTTGCCAAAGGCTGCACGTTGAAAGGCGGGGGAGCGATTGATTTTTTTGCCAAACTCTACGGAGTTCCGGCAAAGGAAGCCTCTCATCTTCTCGCTTATATCTACGGTATTCAACCTTATACAAAAGATGATGAATCCGTATCGCCGCGAGCGGCATTACAAACGGCGACAGTGCCGAAACCTGCACCGATAGAACCCAACAGGGAAGTCGCAACACCACCGCCCGAAAAGCCAGCGGAATCTTTACCGGCAACTTCTGAAGATACGCTCCAATCCGCTCAATACCTCATTGCTTCCATTGAGTATCAGCTTGGCGAACTAAAACAACTCCTCATCGTCCGATAAATTAATTTTCCAACACATCGCTTTGTTTTGATGCCTGAACTTTTTAGGCATTTGAGTTCCGTCTGTCTGCCTTGCGGCAGGCATTTTTACGCAAAAGGAGAGGTGACATGAGTTATGAACAGGTTAAGCGAAACCGTCTTTAGAAACGGTCGTCTGCAATTGGACGATAACGACGGGCAAGGTAATGAAATGTGCAACGAGTGCGGGCAATCGGTTCGCAGAAGGTCGGGAAAGTTTGTCAACCGTGTCATTGACTTGAACGGTTACAAGACCCGGCAGGGAATGGGCAAGCCGCATCCAGAAGGCGATTATATATGCGCCGAATGCGAAGCGGCTTTGGACGAGCAGCCCGGAGAAGTGCTGCAATTTCCCGCCAAGAGGGAAGAGGAGTATAAAGATGGATTGTAAATTGTGCGGACTGCATATTCTAGCCACGATGCAGATTATGTGGGGCGGCTACCCGTACCACGCCGACTGCATCGGTGAAGCTGTCGCTCAAAGACGCGCTGCCGAAGCGCACGAAGACCGTGAGATTAAAGAAGCCCTGGACGGCTTTGGTGAGGAACCGGAGTTTGAAGATTTTGGTTACGAGGATTTCGATGATTTTGAACCTGGTGAAGAACCGGATAAACCCCAAATAATCATCCCGGAAGTAATTGCTGAAAACAATCGTCGTGAAGTTCACATTAACGATGTTGTGCGAAACGCATCGAATCAATTTGTTGCCGAACGCTCAACCGGGAACGACAGTGTTGGCACATTGATTTCAGGCAGAACGACAACGCTGATCAATCGGAACGCGCTGAGGTATTTGCCGCTGCCGCCTGCAACCGATACATTCCAGCCGGTTCCGCATCACAGCCTGGTCGATCAGATACACGAATGTCTTTCTTACCGCAGGCTTTCTGTGGTCAGAGAAGAATTCGCCGTTTCGCCGGACGGGATGAAAATGTTCGGTTTAATGGAATTGAATGTCGAGTATTCCGGTGTCCGGTTTGCTATCGGGCTTCGCAATTCAAACGACAAATCAATGCGTATCGGTCTGGTTGCCGGATACCGGGTGATGGTCTGCGAAAACAAGATGCTGGTCGGGGATTTTCAACCGATGATTGCCAAGCATTCAAAGAATTTCAATTTGCTCGACGCGCTTTCTGTCGGAGTAGATCGAATTCAAAGAAATATCGGCGGTGTCGAACAGTCAATCGAGTTCAAAAAGCATTACGAGCTGGATGAAGAATCGGCGCGGGATATGATTTACCGGGCTTTCTTAATTGATAAGTTCCCGATGAGCCTGATGCGCTCGATCCATCACGAATTCTTCGTCGCTCCGAGCTATGATGAATTCAAGCCGAGAAATCTTTGGTCGCTTGAAAACGCATTTACTAACTGCTTTAAGAAATTAAAGCCGGTGCAGCAGTTCGAGGCGACGGCGAAGCTCGGCAAATTTCTTGCGCCATATCTAAATTAGGAGGTTATATGCCAGTCTTTTTCAAAAACAAACGCATTGCCGAACTGATCCGAACAGGACTGACGATGGATGTTAATGAATCTACAACTTTTTGGATTGGGCGAGTCAACGACACTTGTTATGCCTGCGCGATTGGAATGGCAATGATCGGCAAAATGGGAGTTTTCAGGGCTAATGTCGCTTTCGTCGAACGCCTTCGAGATAATCAGGGAGACGAACTAAAAACCATTTCCGAATTGCTCTATATTGAACCGCTGCTCATCGAAGAAATCAGCCGACTTCACAATGACGGACTTCCGGCAATCGAAATCGCCGAATGTCTGGAATATGAACCTGGCGACGATCAACTTGATTTGCATCTTTTACCTACCTAATGCGCCCAAAGCGCACTCTTGACAACAATCAATCCATTGGATATTGTTGTCTTTTTTTAACTAAACGCGCGATTTTATTTGTAGCCTAGAACGTATGAACGTATTTATCAGCCAGACTAAAGGAAAGAGTCGGGAAGTCGCGCAAGCTCTGCAAGATTGGCTGCGCGATGATATGCGTATCTGCAAGCCTTGGCTGTCCGAAGATATTCAAGGGGGTGAGAATTGGAGAAAGGCAATCAATGAGGCATTGACCCAGGCTCGGTTCGGTATAATTTGCATCACCGCGGACAACCTCACGAACCAATGGATAATTCTCGAAGCCGGCGTTCTCGACATCAGGGGAATCAAGGTTTTTCCGTATATTATAGACCTCGACAAACGGCGTGAATTGCCGTCTCCAATCCGTCATATTCAAGGCAGAAAAGCTGACTGTGAAGGAACGAAAGATCTTGTTTTTGCCATTAATAAAGCTCTCGACAGTCCGGTTTCCGAGGCTGCCCTCGAAAAAGCATTTAATTTTAACTGGAAGAAACTGGAGAAGAGGTTGAAAGCAATTGTTTATCCGCCCGTCAGTGAATATGAAAAGCTCATCGACGATTTTGTAAAGATATTTATGAATGTCGACGAGTATCGAAGGTCGCTTAATTTTTCTCCCGTGGCGGATAGGATTGCCGGGTCAATTACCGGACCGGGAGATTATGACAGAGAAGCGGTTGTTGCAAATGTTCACCGGATAATAGAGGAAAGCAGAGAGCGATTCGACAGGGAAAGCTATCTTGTCGGAAATGTCCGCGATTTTTTCAAAGAAAAGTTCACAAAAGACCATCTTAGGGAAATTGTTATTAGGCTGGAGCCGATTCTGCTCTCCGGCTCGCCGCCCGATGTAAAGCTCGATGAGCTAAAGAGACGCATCAAAATAGAGGAACTGGAAATTTATCTGGGTTTTCAACAAGTATTGGTCGATAAGCTGAGGGAACGAATTGTTGAAAAGTAATCGAATTTTATCCTAAAAGTACAATTCAACAAACTCATTGTTTGATGTAATTGCGAGGTCAGTTTTGCTTTCTCCTTTTTATACTTAGGGTCTCAAACTCCGCTAGTAAAGGGCGTTTTAATTTTTATGATTTATTTGTTCGGATAAAATTTCAATCGCCATTAAAACTTTCTCGACATCCGCTTTGGTTGCCGGACGATCTAAGTTTTCGTCAATCGGCTCGTAAATTGTCTTCGCCATACGTTTGATTGTTTAATTATTTAGCCGTTTAGATATGTATTATAGCATTCCCGGTTTTTATTTTCCGGTCATCTTCAACGAGGGTGGGTAGCCGCCGAACGCAAGAAATTTTCATCTCTCTTGCGTTCGTGCCGAATGTCTTAAAAAATTAAGTTCGCTATTTTGCCGATTGCTATTCCGAGCAGAAATGCAGCCGAGCCGAGATAGAATTTAGCTTTCATAAGTCGTACTCCTTTTTGACTTCCGAAAACCGGGCAGGCTTGAATTCTTCAGGGATAAAGAGCGGCAAGGTTTGGTTGGCTAATTCCGACAACCGGAAATAACCCCATTCGCCAAAGTCGCCGCTGACATAACCAAAGAATAAAACGTCGCCGTCATCTTCAAATTGGCACTCGGTGACGAACCACCGCCACGAAAAACCCAAAAGATTCAGTTCGAGATAAACCTGCGGGTCGGGGTCGTTCTCGCCTGCGTAAAGACGGGGGACGTTTCTATTTTTAATTTCGGCGATAATGTGGTTTGTCATTGGCGTTGTGATTAATTGCGGCAGACTTTGCTTTCAAGCCGTTATGATAGCTTGCCAGCACTTTGCGCTTGATGTGCTGCTTGCTCTCGACAAAGGCAATGTGCAGCTCTTTGCTGTCCTCATCGCTAATGGCTTGCTCTATCGGCTCGAAAACCATTTCATCGAGCCACTGGTCAAGCTCTGCCATAAACCCCCGCCCGTTTTGAGTTGCCTCGCCCGGCGCGGTGTCCGGCTCGGCAAACGGCTCGATATATTTGCTGCTACTCGTCCGACTCCGGCTCGGCTGCTCTGGTCGGCTGTATTTGTTGGTGAACATTGTCTGTTCTCCTTTCCTTGAATGCCTCTCGGCATTCTTAATTTTTTTCGGCGCGGCTTCATCTTTCTTCCCCGCCTTACCTGCACTTTAAGCGCGGACGGATTCCTTGCTTTGTCAGCCGCTTTAGCGGCTCAGGGCTTGTCCCTTGACAAAGTAAGGTGTCCGCTAAACTACCTCACGGCGGGGAAGAAAGATTGGGTGGGATATGTATTTGTTGATGACCGGAAATTAAAAAACAACCTGCCTAAACAGGTTGCCTTATTAAATGAGTAGAATGTTTAAATCAGTTTCTATTTAATCTTCGAGAAGATAATTTTTTCCAAATAGTATTTGAAAGTTCAATATCCTGTTTGCTAAAACCAAATTTTTGCTTTAGAAATTCATTGTTGGTTACTTTTAGTATCTCATCAATAGATTTCTTAGCTCTCATCATTTCATCAATGACCGGCAGCAATTCCGCGTTATCTTTATGATAGGGAAGTAGGATTTTTTCAGCCTCGCTCGGCATTAGTTCGAGAACGCCGCCGCCGTAGCTGCGTCCGACGATTTCCGAAAATGCCAGTGATAATGAATTATAAAAACTTGCAATAAAAGCATTTGTGTTCGCGCCTTTTTTCACGAATACCCGGTGCATTGTGTCCGTTGTATATGCTGCCGCTTTATTAAGAATAAGCCGCGGGTAGCGGTTATTTCTTCTGATAAATAAAGCGTCCGATACTTTGATGGAAGGAACAACAAACCAATCGTCCCGGATTCCTGTTTTGTAGCCTTTGTTAATGCCTAACGATTCACCAAGGGCAATATAAGAATTAACTCCTTTGTGTCCATTTATCCGGTGTTTTGAGGGGAAAACTAATAAATGCGCTTTTGCCTTTGAATGTTTATTTATTTTCCAATCATCCTCAGTAAAAACAATGCTGTTTACTTGAACGCTTCTGCCAACCATCGGCTTGGCATATTCACTTAATTGATACTCTTCGACGATTGATAAAGGAACGGTAAAAAAATCATTCGCGCCGGTTGTGATGCCAACCTCGACATTTGAGTAATCGCCAATGGTGGGAATGGTTTTTAATTCTGCAACTTCTTCAAGAAAATCTATTTCTTTTTGATTAAGAAAATAGAACGTCCATTTGTTCGATTTGAAATCAATCTTCTTAGCTGGACTTTTCAATTTATTGACATCGAGTTTTTCAAGCTCGGACGCATCACGCAATTCTAAATGATCAATTAAGTGAGTATTACTTTGATTTTTTTCACAAAGCAATAAAACTACTTCCTGCTGAATGTCCGGGAACACTAATTTTTCAAAGGAAATAATATTGATTTTGTTGTAAAAGTGCGCTAAAAATTCCCTTAACTGCTGAGCGTAAGAAACCTGTAAAAGTTCTGCGGGAATTACAAATCCTATTTTTCCGGTTTCTTTTAGCATTAAACTCGCGCCGACAACGAAAGAAACCCAAGCGTTTGTCAGCTTTGAGTATTTCATTCCGGCGCGTGCGAAAATTGTTGCCGCTTCGTTCTGTTGTTCTTGAGCAAAATATTGGTAACGAATATACGGCGGGTTGGCAACGACTAAATCAAATCTTTCGGCTGATTCGTTGCAATATCGGTGAAAATCGGTATTGATTACGGTCGAGTTATCGAGTCTGATTTTATCTGTCTTTGCCGCTTCGACTTCATCTAATTCTATAGCCGTTACTGATTTGAATTTATGTTTTTTTTCCCTTAACTGTTCGAGAAACACGCCGTCGCCGCAGCTCGGCTCTAACACATCGAAATTAGAACTTCCATTGATGCCCCATTTTAAGATAAAGGCAGCAATTGGCGCGGGCGTGTAAAATCCACCCCGTAATTTCTCTGTTGTCGCGTTTTCAATTAGTCTCATACAATTCTTTGATTAAAGGAATTAACGAATCATCTTCACCTAAAGCATATAACTCGGTTAAATATTTTTCTAAAGTTAGCTTTTCCTTTTTGAACTGTCTTTCAAGCGGCGTTAATACCCGGTTGTTACCGGCATTAGCATCCATTTGGTCAAAAATTTTAATTAATTCTTTTTGTTTCTCTGTAATTTTGTCATGTAGCGCCTTTTCTTTAGCGTTTGTAAAATCAATTTCACGTATTGGAAGATTTTTTAGAACCTTTGTCCCTCTGGCAATATACCCGCCTCTGAATACTTCTCCGTATAAGGCACTAAACCATTCCAGATATTTCGAGTTGAAAATGGCTTGAAGATAGTAAATGGAATAGTCTGAGCCACTAGGGAGCGCAACTACGCAATAACCGGCAGTGCCGCCGGATGAAATTAAAGTTCCGTGAGTATCAATAGCGTATTTATCGCCAACGGATAGAACGCCGACAATAATTTTCTCGGATAAGCCGCAACTATCTAAACTTTGATGTCTGCCGTATCTATGCCATTCATCAGGTGTGATCGGTTCAGGTTTAATATCTCTGCTAGGATTATTGAGAATTTCCTTGTGTTTTTGCAAGTAGGCATAAGCTAAAGGGTAATCTCTTTTAACCTCGGTTAATGGTATTACCTTAATGCCGTTTTCAGTTGTTGCATAAGGGTAAATTACTCTCGCATTGGGTTTGAAGGTTCGGTATGTATTTAAGTTATCTTCACCAGCAGATGTTTTGAAATAAGGTTTCGTAAATTCTTTTTCAATCCGGTAATTAACCTCTTTCTTTGTAAAATAATAATACTTTTCGTCTTCGCTTGTCGGGGTAAAAATATAAGTGTCATTAGCACTGGTTTGTATGCCATTGAAAATATTATTTTCACCGACCAAATCAACTAATTTTATACTTTGCTCAAGAATTTTATTATAAGCTGAGGTTAATTCCGGCGAAACCAGCGCCCAAACTTCATTATCCAGGCTGGAAGTATTTTCAGTTGCGAAATTCAGCGCATCTGATCTTCTCGTTTTCCAATTTGGAAGATTTCTAACCTCTACGTATTGAAAGGTTTCTTGCGCTTTTTTATTCAAGATCAGCAAACAAGTGTAGGTGGTTTTATCGACAAAAATCTGATTCGCGCCAAAAGATACTATTGAATATAAATATCCGCCTGCGGAAAGTTCTTCTCGAAGTTTTTTGGCGGCACCGACTTTAGTAAATTTACTCGGCACGATATAACCTAAAAATCCATCATCAGTTAAAAGATTTAAGCCTTGCTCAATAAACAAAAAATACTTATCGAATTGCTTATAAGCGGAATTGAAAGCATTTTTGTAAATAGGGAACTCTAAAGGCGTGATGTTTTTCATATCCTCTGATTTCATATACGGCGGATTGCCGACGATGACATCAAATCGAAAATCGTTAAAATCAAAAGGATTTATCACTAATTCATTGTCTTTTTCTAATATCTGTTCGGGATTAATCAGACTGTTTCCAAAGAAAATATTGCTTGCTAAATCGGGTAAGATAGGTTTGCCTTTATTGACCGAATTGATATTCTCATCTTCTAATAATTTGAGCAGCAAACCAAATTTCGCCGCTTCGACCGCATTGTAATCTTTGTCCACGCCGTATATGCAGTTTAATAAAAGCTCTCTTTTTAAGTTAAAGGGAAGTTTGTAAGTATCAATATTGGTTTGAATGAGTTTCGTTTTATCCGTTTGCAGGTAATAATCAATTAAAATGTCGTTGAGAAGTTGAAATAATTCCAACAAAAAAGCCCCGGAGCCGCAGGAAATATCCGCGAATTTCAGGTTAAGTATTTCTTGATCGCTTTTACCTTCAACTTTCAGTAAAACGGTTTGGCGCAAAATATCACTAATGATAAACGTCGGGGTTGTAATAATATCTCTGTCTGTATTTTCGGGCTTTTTAACTAATATTACGGAGCCATCCTGTACAGCCAGTTTTTCGGAAAGAAAGATTTCATAGATATTACCCAAAATGTCCGACGAAAAAACTGCAAAAGAATACGCGCTTTCCGGGTAATAAAGTTGTTTGATAATTGACCAGAAAACCGAGCTGACATTTTCAATAATTTTATCGGCTAAAATTTGCTCGAAAAGCCCGGAATTATATGTCGTGTCAGCTTGCTCGAATTTATTGATTAGTGATGCAAAGTCATTTTCATTGGCGAACTTTAGAAGGGTTTGATAGACCTCTAAATTTCGATCTTCACACACCCGCAGAAATAAAACGCGGTTAAGGTAACTTTGAACAACATCGTTTAGTTGCTGTTCACTGATTTGCGGCTCGTGTTTGTATATCTCAGCACCTAATAATTTCCGCCAATCGTTTATTTGTTGAAGGAAAAGAGTATCAATTGAGTATTGATTAATTTTACTTTCAATATCCTTCCATTCGATTTCAAATTGTCCCGAATACACAGAATCTTTACCTAATAATTTTTTAATCTCTTCAAATTTTCCCTCGTATTCGGTGTAGTGATATTTTTTTACTAAGGCTTTGTGATAAATATCGTCTTTGTCTACTTTGACAGACGTATCGTAAATCATCAGGTATTCAAAATTGGAAAGTGCCGAAACTTTTAACTTCGCCGTAAATCCATAGCGCCTTACTTGTTGTGCCGTCTCATTGTTTGTTTCTATGGCTACGCGCGGCTTTTTTGCCTCTAAAAAGAATTTTCTTTCGGAGAATAAGCGGAAGGTGTAATCCGGTTTTTTAGAATTTTCAGAAGCATTTGCCTTTAACGGCTCTTCCAAAATAACTTCTCTTTCGTTTGTCGGTTTTGCGGCATTATTTTTTATATCCCATCCGAGCAATTCAAAAAATGGATCTAAAAAGTCACTGCGGAGTAATGTCTCGTTGTATTTATCGGTTAAATAATAATCTCTGTTAGCCTCATATCTTTCGACAAGTTGTTTGGTACTCATTTTGCTCGAATTTCGTTATTAGGTTTTAGAAAAGGTGTGAAATCTTGAGTGAAGTATAACTATAATTAATCAAATAAAAAAGTTTGTGAAATATAGTGGCAAAATAAAATCAATCCGCAGTTTGGCAGATTGATTTATAGGGCGGGTGATTACATCCCGCGTTCAAGTCGAAATCGAGCTATCACTTCCGCGAATTTACCCGGCTTAAAGTGCAAATCCCTCTCGACCGTCAATAATTGGATGTTAATGCTTTCGAGTTCCTTCAAGGTAAAGTAACCCCATTCTTCGACAAAACCGACGACAAAGCCGAAAAACACAAAATCATTGCCTTCATCTTTACCTTCGGTAACGAACCAAGTCCAGTCGGCGGCGGGGAAGAAAAACTTAGCGTGAACGGTTTTTTCCTGTGTCCTAACCCTTTCCTGTGAATACAAAGCGGGTATCGCCGCACGCAGTTCATCCGGCAGCAGTTGCATACGCTTTTTGTCCTCCTGATTGTTTTTTGATTTGTGGGAAGTAGGAGAAGCGTAGCAAACACGCTGGTTTTGTCAATGGATTGTTAGATTACCAAGTCGCCGATCTGTGAGATGTGCCGTTGACATCAGTCAAAGAAGTAGAGAAGCCGGGAATTAAAACGCACTCGGTCAGTTTACAAGCCTACTTTAAATTCTCCGCCTATTATTTGGGATGTGGAATGATTGTATGAAAGTGATAAACATCCCCGTCAATGGTGAAGTAAAAACGCCAATCGCGGTTTACCCTGCCTTGCCATATATCATTGGCTTCATCGTATTTCTTAGCCTGAAGCGATGGATGACGAAGGTTTTCGAGCAAGAGCTTGAGCTGTTTATCGAACGCCTTTTGAACCGGCACCGGCGCTGCGCTATATTGTTTCAGAAAGCGCGTCGAGTAAAGAAACTTCATTTATGCGCGTTTAGGTTTTTTATCGGCTTGCGTCTTCACATTCTTTTTCAATGAAGCAATCATTTCGTCTGCCGTATCGAACGGACCGAATGATTGACCATTTCTAAGCTGCTCCATACTTTCAGCGATATGCCGGTCAACCAGGCTTTGAGGCTTGAGGACGATATTACCCTGCTCGATCTTTGCTTCGAGGAAATCACCGATATTAAGCCCGACCCGCTGGCGTAGTGCTGTCGGGATTGTAACCTGACCTTTAGTTTTTACTTTGACAATAGACATAATAATTCCTTAATTAATTGAAAGTTAGATTTTCTAACTTTCTAACTTCTAAACACATTATAGCAGCTACTTACAAAGCGTCAATCCAAACATTTATTTGCATTGAAGGGAAGAGGATGTATTAAAACGCAGAGGGCGAAGCAATTGCTCGCTTCGCCCTCGCCCCTGCCCGTCGAAACGAGCAGGGGAATATGCTTACAAATTAGCAAATTCCGTAGATTCTGCCAATGTTTTGAGCCGCTAAATAAAAGCACTTATTCCTAATGATCGAAGAAATAACGGTTTTCAAATTTAACCGGTCTTAGCCAATCACCGCTCGGCAATTTGAAGCCGCATTTATCACATATCATAAAATACCGGATGGCTTTATCCGGCATAATTAAAAAATGGTCTTTGCAGGGTTTCGCTTTCTTTTTCGTAATGGGCATTGGGTGAATATTCGTTCACCTTATTATAGCAAAGACAATAAAAATAACGGATAATAAGTAGTATCGTTTAACGGCTGAAGTGCGAGATTACAATAATTTTGCACTTGTTAAATGAATAGGGTATTACAGAAATTTTATGACCAAGCTATTTTGAAGTTTTTCCACAATATTGGAATGTGATAAAGAAATAACCCATGTCCAAACTATCCTTCTCTTTACTAAAATACGATATTGCAATGGGTAAATTTTATGATGCAGTCAGCGATGAGTTGCATATGCAGGACGAAGTTTTAAGGTCTTTTCCTCCAATACGAGTAATGCATAGCGGAACAACGCGATTCCTTACGGAACCAAAAGTTTTGGAAGCACCTTACAGGCAACACAGAAACACTACCAGTGCGGAAACAAAAATCATTACTCAAACCGACGTTGTAAAATTTAAAGAATTTCTGTTCAATTTGATAATGCCTTTGCTGGATCAACTCAAAGAACATACCGGGGAAGTTATTACTCAAATGTGTAATGTTACGGGAAATAATTTAGATGCCAGAGATCGTAACTCTTGGGATTCATACATGGAAGCTCTAGAGAAAATGACAATGGGCTTTGATGATAGCGGAAATCCTGTATTTTTAATTCATCCGCCCGAATTTTACGACAAACTAAAGAAAACCAAACCAACAATTCAACAAATTCAAAAAGTAGAGGAGATTTTCAGAAGAAAAAGACAAGAACATCACGCTAAAAAAAGTTCTCGAAAGTTATTTTTAGATTAAACAAAACATTCGCCGACAAAAACCGCATTTAATTTGATTGTATGTTCAAACTCGCGTTTTCATTGCCTAAATACGAATCGGCTATGCTTCGACTCACTAGAGAAGTTAAGACAGGCTTAGAAAAAACAGATTCAATTCTAAGCCAGATTCAAACTATTCCGGTTGCACACGATGGGACGACGCGGCAAGTAAGTCAACCTAATATACTTGAAACTGCGATGAAAGACATTTCGGTAGAAACGACTGTTGGATTGGATTTGTTTCGGCATACAGACACAAATAAGTTTCGAGACTTTCTTTGGGATTTGTATGAATCCGTCAGCACCGAAATGAAAAAACATCTTTTTGAAGTCGTTTCGCAGACGACTGAGGCAACCGGAAATACTTTTGACGGGCAAGGACTCAACATTTGGGATTCGATTATTGAAATGACAAGAAATATGCAAATACACTTTGACGAAAACGGTAATCATAATTACAGCTTTTACGTTCATCCCGAAACCGGAAAAAGATTGGCGAAAAATCCTCCGACCCCGGAACAGGAAAGGGAAATGGAGGAAATCATAAAAATCAAAAAACAAGAATTTTATGCTCAGAAACGTACTCGAAGATTATCTTAATTCGGCAGTTGAAAGAGATTTCGATTATCCGTTGATGTCGCTCTTGCAAGCAATGAACTTCTACGATATTCACTTTACTCACGGGGGAGTTGAATTTGGCAAGGATTTCATCGCTAAACGGATCGAGGAGAACGGCATCATATTTCAATATGCGATTCAATCGAAAAGGGGCGATATAAAGCAAAATCTCTGGAGAAACGAAATAAGAGGACAACTCGAAGAAGCTGTTCTGTCGGATTTGTCTCATCCGCAATTTGATACCAACCTACCGCGAAAAGCTGTTCTGGTGACTACCGGAAGACTTTCCGGCAACGCTCGGTTAGCGGCTCAGGAATTCAAAAGGAAGCTGGAAGATGATAATAAAATACAAGAATTAATCTTTTGGGAAAAAGAGCAGTTAATTCAGTTCTCGGAAGAATTCGGACTCTCCGGGATTTATCAAAATACGGCGATAGGCTCAAGAGGTTTTGCCCAATTTTATTTGATTTACAGCAAGGCTATCGAAGGCAGCTTGAGCGACAGAGAAATTGAAGAATTTTCGAGACTTTGGAGTGATGAAAATTTAGAATACCGAAAACGGATATTAAGGGCTTCTCTCGAAACCGAAATAATAGCGTCGAAACTCGTCGAAAATGGTCGGCTTTATGAAGCCGCAATCCTTTACTTAAGTCTCGCAAGAACTATTATGCAGATGACTTATGAGAACGATGATGAATTCGTAGTGGAAATTTATAAGGAAATTACAAACAAAAAAATTATTCCTTTATGCGACATATTTTTCAATCAAATAAAATCTGATTGGCAAGAAACCGAGAAATCTTTAATACACCTCTGCCTGAGAAACAGTTCTTTCCCGATGCTGCACTATGTAGTTTGGTGCGCGAGAATTTTAGAATTAAACTCTCTATATTTCTTTTTGACTAATGCCGAATTAAAGAAAAATGAAATTGTCGATTTTCTGATTGAGTTTATTGAAAAAGAAGAAGGTTGCGGACATATTCCGGGCGATAGATATGCAGTCACCATGGTATGGGTGATACTTGCGCTTGTTCAGTCCAAAAACGAAGATAAAGCTCTTCAACTATTGAAGAAAAGTACCGTCTGGCTCTGCGACCGCGTAGAGAAAGGTTTCGGGCTAGCCCGTTACGAAGCTGACGAATACGGAGAGACAATAACTTTACTTGGCTATCCATTCGACTTTATAAAAGTTGACAAGAATAGAAGCTCGTTTCTCGCAACAATTCTTGCCGATCTTGCCGCTTTTGTAGGAAACAAAGAATTCTACGCTGATGTTATTAATGATTTTGAAGCGTGTGAAATTTCCTATAATTATTGGCAATTCCCGGATACCAAAGCTATTTTTGAAATCGAAACCGAAGAGTGCCGAGCCTATCCGAATATCCCTCATCAACACACATTAAATACTTTTGAGGATTTTGATTATTCTGAACACATCAAGCTTGAGCCTCAGTCATTTCGGATTGTAGACAAACTTGGAAAACCAAGTCTGATTTTATTGTCAGTTTTATTAAAAGATAGGTATTTCCCAACGATGTGGAAACAAATAATCTTGCCTAAATAATGCCTATTAAAACCTTTGATTAAAATGTCATGAACCGTTCCCAATTCATTAACTAAACGGTATTTTGAGATGGTGGTTTTATCAGTGGTCAATACAATAATGAGTTTCTTATATATAAAGAAAAGTCCGACGAATTTGTTGCAACAAGGCATATGACATTGAACCAGTGTACGCCTTATTAAAAACTACTACTGTTTGTTCCGACAATCCTTTTATATTACGACTAACAAATGCGAAATCGGGAGTAGCTGTTGCATACGATTTGTCTATTTCGCCGCTAACAAAACTATGTGTAAGAACAACACAAAAAACTTTCGGATAAGCACTTATCTTATCTAAAAGAAAATCTACTATTGATTCGGTGTCATACCGCCAAAGAAAAGTGCTTTGCGTGGCGGGGATAACAATTATTCCCGGCTCGTCTTCAGGTAATTGTGAAAGTTTGCCCTTTATTTTTTCAATCGTTCTTCCCAACTCATTAGATTCGACCGGCGGTCCAGAAATTCCGGGTGAAATGCCTCTATTTTTAGCCCATTGTTTCAACGGCTCTTGGTCATCACTGGGTGTAACTCCCACCTCAACACAGTCCGTAATTAAAGTCCGAAATTTGCCGCTTTGTTTTACTTCTTCAATAGTTCGTCTTATCAGTGCTAAAGTTTCTTCAACACGGCTTTGGTTGAAATTCGCGTTCATGTCAGCCCACATAGTTAGTTTTACTTCACTTAACTCAGTGAAATATAAGGAAACAATATGGTCGGAATCAGCGAATGCCTGCTCCCATCGCGCACTTCTTTTTAACTCTGTAACTTCAATAATCGCGGTTTCTTTTGTATCCTTGCTAATAACTCTCAAATCTGGAAATTTATGCCCGATCTGCCCCTTTTGATCAGTTACGAAGACCTTCGGGTCAAATTCAATATTAAAACCAGTGCGATGAAATTCTAGAGCTACCTTCAAAACTGATTCGCCTTCATCAAATTCTTTAGGACTTTTGAAACGTTTTAGTAAGCTATTAAAGTTTTTTGCGCCCTCCATAACTCGCAATGCTTCTGCATACCTGACTAAATCCAGTCGTGTTAAGGCAACTTGATTTAGAATAGCTAAACCGAGAGGGTGCGGTGGTCGCTTGGAGCGGGGATCGTATATTTTATATAGAAATCTTTCGCCTAACTTATCACGCAAATATATAAGAGCAGCTTTTGCCGCCTCTTTTTCCGCAATAGTCAGCCCATTGATATTTTCACAGTTTGAAATGTATTTTTCCCAATTTAGATATTCTTCTCTGCCTGAGATATATAATTCATAGCCTCCCTTAACAAAATTGTGTCGTGAATTTTACCGATTTTTACTTTAATAATCCAATTACCGAAGCTCTTGAAATTTTCAGTTTTCGAGCAATCTCAGACTTGTTCAAGCCCTTCCCGTTTTTATAAAGTTTCTTTATTTCGTCTTTTTTCTTTGAAGCTGTCTGTGGTCGTCCATGAGATCTACCTTTTTCCCGTGCGCTGGCGATTCCGGCTTTGACGCGCTCACGGATAATGTCGCGCTCAAACTCGGCAAAGGTCGAAAGCATCCCCGCCATTGCTCTGCCCGATGGAGTAGAGAAGTCAAGAGATTCGGTTAAAGAAACAAAGACAACCCCAATTTCCCGAAGCTCATTTAATGTCATTACCAAATCAGCCAGACTTCTTCCGAAGCGGTCGAGTTTCCAAACCAGTATGGCATCGATCTCGCGCCGCTTTGCCAATCTCAGGAGTTCTTCACGTTTGGGTCTGGTCTTAGCACCTGAACCGATTTCCTCGACTTCAGCCGTGAGTGTCCAATCTCGATTCTTGATATACTCCTTCATTTTCTCAATCTGCATCGGAAGGGTTTGCTGGTCGTGCGTCGAGACGCGAGCGTAAATTCCTACTCTCATTAGTGCAGAATAATGGACAAAACAAAAGCTGTCAAAAAACATGTGTTTTTTGACAGCTCTAATTAGTTTTTTATAGTTGATCTCTACGTGCAATCCATAAAGTATGTTCACGGGATATAGCATTTTCAGAGTCTGATACAAAGACTGATAATTCAGCCTCATTTCCAACGTGAAGGGAAAGGCTTTCAATCGAAGCTAATTCTTGTGCTGCCACATTATATGATTGGGACTGCTCTTGGTGCCTTTTAACTTGTAACCAAGAAAGAAATGCCATTGCTATTGCTGAAAATACGCTTGTTAAATTAACTAAAAAATCGGGGTGTTTTAAAAGCCAAAAAGCAGAAACACCAGCAGAAAGCTGGAACAGCATTACTGCCACAAACCATCTGTCCTCACTTTTTTTATTAATCCCTGCTTTTTTGCTATACCATTTTCTTTGATCTAACACTCTTTGTTTAACATAAATTTCTTTTCTTTTATTTAAGTTTTGTTTTCTAATATCTCTCATACGCGATGTGATTTGCGGTTGAGCATTTGTTTCTTCGGCGACTCCACTAAGAAGATGTTTTTTTTCTGAAATAATTGCTCTAAGATTAGAAAGAAACATTTCATCTACCTGTCTCGAATCTAAATCAACCAGGAAAGGTTCAGCACACACCATGTAACGCCAGGCAATAGTTTTTACCGATTCTGCTACGGCTCGACCTCCATACCAAATTTTCTCATATTGAAAACTTTTAATAAGAATTGTGACGATTAAACTTCCAATAAAAGCAGTTCCACCAAAGAAAAGTAATACTTCTTTATTAGAAATACTTGAAAAGGAAATTGAAGATAAAATCGCGCCTAAAACTAATAGAGATACATCTAGCTTAAAAAGCCGAAGGTAATTTTTTTGTGCTTTAATTGATGCACTATCAGCAACACAAAACAGTGCTGGAAAATCATCATTATCAATTTGTTGATTTTTACTTTCATTCATAAACCCAGATTGGCATAAACGCTGTTGGGGTAACTCCAATTAGTGCCGGACGGTCTATTACTTCGATGGTACTGTTCAGGAAAATTATCCAAAGCATATTTGATGATTTTCGCTCTATACGCAACGTGAATCACATACTCATCTCGTATTATAGATGGACATAAATTAACATCGTAGGTTCTTTTATCATTCAAATTAACAGCAATAATTGGCAAATTTAAGTTCAATGCCACTTCCATCTCCCAACGGACAAATGTATAAAGATTTTTAGTTTTATCTCCTATTAATACGACAACTTGTTTTGCTGATGAAAAACGTTCCCTAAGTTTTCTTTTGGTAGTTTCTTCCGAAGCATTATTTGAAATAGTATTAAGATCGTGAGCATCGTGAAAATCAAAATCAATATGCTCGCTTTCTTTCCAACCGCGCATATATCTGTATGCCCAAATGTCATTATCTCCGTCAAATATAATGTATGTTTTATTTCTGTAACTCATTTATTGATCTCCTTGTTTCGTAGTAGAAATAGCGTTGCACACAATATACTACACAAATTGTTTTCTCGCTAGATTTTTGAATAAAGAAGGATGTCAAAAAACTAATGTTTTCTGACACCCTGATTTTACCTTTCAAAATGCACTGAATATAAGGCTTTCCGGTGACGGTTTTCGAGAGGGTTTTTTGACACTTGCGAAAACCACTCTCGGCTTGTCGACTCCAGCGTAAATATTACTTCTCTTCTAAGCCTCCTTCTTTTCACAAAATTAATACTTCCAATGATAGTTTTCACTGCCATCCGGTGCGTTAGTAGCTAAAGGTAAGATTATTTTCAAAAAAGTGCGTAATGTTTTGAGCAAAAAAGTCATTACCTTTTGAAAAGAGAACATACCGTCTGAGCTTTTGCAATTTTGGCGGCTCTTTCGCTCTCCTCTGCTACCGGCGGATGGATCACCGAATACAGGAAATACTCGAAAAGATCGAAACCGACATCTCCCAAAAGCTGGTTATCGGTGATTTGGCGGCATCTGTCAATGTATCCGTTTCTCGTTTCCGGCATCTTTTCAAAAAAGAAGTCGGGATCAGCATTATAAAATATACCAATAACCTGAGGCTGGAAAAGGCGCGCGAGCTGCTGGAAACCTCTCACCTGCACGTCAAAGAAATCAGAATTCAAGTCGGCGCGATTAATGAATCTCATTTTCAGCGCGACTTCAAACAAAAGTTCGGGGAAACTCCGAATAATTACCGCAAGATTTTCCAAAACAGCAGAAACGGATAGTAAATAGCAGAAATGGACAGTAATTAGCAGGAATGGACAGTTAAAAACTCTTGCTTTATTAAATTACCAGCGGTTACTATTTTAATGTTCTAAAAAATCTTAATAATTTTCCGGTAAGGTCGGATTTATTTTATCAGGCTCGGAATACCCGGAAAATCTCAGGATGAGTCTTGAAGTTTTTTATTCTGTGTCTGGAAGATAAAAAGAACAGTTCAACTTGTAAAAAATTGCGGAGAAAAGCCTTGAAGCTCCCGACTACAAACTTCAAGAGTTCTCTTTCCGAGTATGTCTGCTGTGTTTAAGATGACAGATGCAAATTGCCGGCAATTGAATTATCAAAGCAAAACACAAAAGAAGTTTAATAATCTGTAAAATTCCTGGCTTTAATAGCTCCGACAGACAGTTCCGGTTTGAGCTTATCTTGAGAGAAACTAACTTTCCCTAGTTTTAATAAATTGAAAAATTGAAAATTTAGAAAAATAGAAAAGTCCGACCGGCAGCTTGCAGGCTGTCAGTCGGACTCGTTTTGACAGAAATCTTCAGCACATTCGAGAATGCGCCTTTGATGCCTAACAAGCAGCCCGCATCGCAGGCGCATCTTGAAGCTAAAGACAAGCGGAATAAAGAGTTTGTCAAAAAGGTGAGGGATGCGTTGTCTGTTTTATAACAAATCCCGAACAACCCGATAAAGCTGAAGAATTGCAAAAAGAGAATATACCCCTCCGAAAGATTGGGGGATGTTCTCGAACCGACATTTGAAAGTGATTGATAGAATCGGCGTTTACAAAACTGAAAATCGCAATCCAGAGGAAAATATGGCAAAGAAACGAAACGAAACCGCGCGTAACGGAAACATCTTGTTCAACGCAGAACTCGAGACAGGCAAAACACCGGATACTCCGGCGGATAATCAAAAGCAACGCAGCTTTTGGTCTAACCTCGGACGCGGCGAGCGCATCGCCGCCATCGGAGTTTGTCTCCTGCTCGTCGTCGGTGCTTTGGGCGCGGGTCTTGGCGGGAAGATCGCTTCGGTTTTCAATGCCAAAAGCTCAAGCCAGAAGACGAATCAGAGCGGACAACCCGCTCAAAGCGGTTCGCTGCTGGCGAGCCTCAATCCGTTTGCCGCTGCCGTCACCACTCCGACGCCGCAGCTCTCCAAAGAATATATTTATGCCGGGAGTCGGATGCTGGCGGTCCAAGATGCCAATGCTTCCGCCGTGCCGCCGACCGACCTTGCCGTCTGGCGACCGTCGAACGGCACCTGGTATGTGCTGAACTCACAGCAGCAGTGGATTACCCAGCAGTGGGGCAATCCGGGCGACGTTCCCGTTCCCGGCGATTACGACGGCGACGGGAAAACCGATTTCAGCGTCTTCCGTCCCTCGAATGTTACCTGGTATATCGTGGCGAGCAGCACGGGCGCAACATCCGGCTACCCGTTCGGCACGGCGAGCGACATTCCCGCGCCGGCGGATTACGACGGCGACGGTAAAACCGACGCGGCGGTCTATCGTCCGCCGGGCGGCGGGCAGAGCCTCGGTTACTGGTATATCTTCAACAGCTCGAATTCAGGCAGCACCAATCAACAGCTCGGCACTGCCGGTGATGTCCCGACGGCGGGGGATTTCGACGGCGACGGGCGAGCCGATGTCGCCGTCTGGCGCGAGAGCAATCTGACCTTTTATGTTTTGCGAAGCAGCGACGCTACCTTGCAGACGCAGGTCTTCGGAACGGCGGGTGATAAGCCGGTTATCGGCGATTACGACGGGGACGCGAAAGCCGATTACGCCGTCCGGCGCGGCAACGATTGGGTATATCGCAGCAGTTCGAGAAGTCGAACCGAGACGGTAACGTGGCAGCTCGGAAGCGATATTGCCGTGCAGAACGACTATGACGGGGACGGCAAGGTTGACATTGCCGTGTGGCGGGATGCAACCGGAGTTTGGTATATCAGGAACAGCAGCGACCTCTCAACCCGGACGGTGCAGTGGGGACAATCCGGCGATACGCCTGTCCCGGCTTTCTATCGAAGGTAAAAATCCGTTTCTGCATACGACTTAACAAATAACTATTTATTGATTATTGAACGAGGAAAATACTATGTCTCTGATGACCGACAGAAAAGATACCGGCAATTTTACTTTCGAGATGTTGCGACGACCGCCACTGCTTGCGGCAAAAAGCGTTTTTTTCAGTCTGACCGGCGCGTTTTTTTTCATCGGCGCGATTTTTCTGGCGACGGCTGCCGGACAGACGACGCGCAAAGTAGGACAGGGATCTTCGACCGCTAACCTGGCACCCGGAACGCCCGCCGGTTCGTATGCCTTAAGCGGCTTCGAGTCGGTCAACCCGTTTTCCGGCAAGCTGAATTTCTCCCTGCCGCTGCTTAAAATCGGCGGTCGCGGCACTGCCGGCTACCCAATGAACCTGAATATCCAGCGCAACTGGATTATTCAGCACGAAGTCAACGACCCTAACCAGTACAGCCAGCCAAGGGCGGATCGGCTTGCGATCACGCACACGTATACGCCGTCGGACAAGGACGACACCCCGAACGTCGAGGTGATTGATTTGACCGCCGGATTGATGAAGGGCAGACGAGTCGGCGCGAATTTTGATATTCGTCTGTGTAATAATCTGCCGTGCTATGACGAAACACTAACCAGGTTGACCTTCACGCAGCCGGACGGCACGGAGATGGAGTTCCGGGATGTATTATACGGCGGCGCACCGTTGCGGCATTATGACGGCACCCTTCAAGTATCACGCGGCACGCACTGGGTTTCGGCTGACGGCAGCAACGCCACTTTTATCGCCGATTCCGCCATTTACGATGACCGACACAAAGCTCCCGGTGTCGGCGACCCGTTCTATCCGAGCGGCACGCTTTACCTGGCGAACGGTACCAAATATATCATTGATAATAATGGGCGGGTGACGGCAATCACGGACGCGAACGGCAACCGGGTCACGCCCGGCGAGGATTCGCTCGGCAGAAAGGTAGTTATTACGGCGAGCGGAACGGGAACCGCAGAGCGCGCCGCCCTTCTTAATTTCAAAGGCTACCAGGGCGCGGCGAGAACCGTTAAGATTCAATATGCTAGTCTGGAGAGCCGGTTGTCCGCCGGTTACAGCCTGACCACTTTCGGAGACTTATTTCCAATTCAGGGACATTACCTCGGAGTACAGGCACAGATTTATAACCCGGAAGTCGCCTCGTCGGTCGAGCTGCCGGACGGACGCAGCTACCAGTTTCGCTACAACAACTACGGGGAGTTGACCGAGATTACGCTGCCGACCGGCGGGAAGATCGAATACGTTTGGCAATCACAGCCGGGTATCTACGGAACTTACGAAGAACCCAGCGTGCTGCCGTCGCTGAGCGCTTCGCCGGCGGACGATAAAGCGAATCTGCGGGTTTACCGGAGAGTCGAAAAAAGAAGAGTTTATGAAGGAGGCGTGCTGCAAAGCGAAACGGTTTACGGCGTGCCTGAACTCTTTTCCGATTATACAAGCGCGGTTACGGTTACGACTTACGCCAATCAGAATAGCAACCTGGTTTTGATAAATTCCTCAAAACACTATTATTACGGAAATCCATATCCTCTGGGAGGACCGGGAAGCCCGCTGCCCAACCAGCAATATGCCACCTGGGAGCCGCATTGGTCATACGGTAAGGAACTGAAAACTGAAGTCTATGACAGCACCGGCACCCTGCTGCGAAAAACCGAAAATGCCTGGGAGCAGGGAGTATCGCTGGCGGCAAATCCGCAGGTGGGAGTAAACGCGCGAATTGGCGAAACGACCGAAACGCTGGCGGATGCGAATCTGGTCAGCAAAAAGACGTTCGATTACGACGACGCAAATAATGCCTTTAATAATCTAACCGATACCTATGAATACGATTACGGCAGCGGGCAGCCGGGAGCGTTTAAGCGCAGAACACATACCGACTATCTAACGGATTCCAATTACACGGCATACACCGGCGCGCATCTGCGCGGGCTTGCTTCGCAAAGCTGGGTTTCGTCCGATTCGGGCGGTGCCAATAAAGTTTCATTTTCACAAATCGAATACGACAACTACGCGAGCGATGCGAGACACGCTCCGCTAGTGAGCCGCGGCGGTGTCATCGGACACGATACGACGAATTACGGAGCGAGCAATACCAGACGCGGCAACGCTACATCGGTAATGAGTTACGGAAATGCAGGCAATCTGACCGAGCCGGTAACAGTTTCGACGCAGTATGACATTCTGGGTAATGTCGTCAAGGCGATTGACGCGAAAGGGAATGCTTCGACCATTGATTACACCGACAGGTTCGGCAGCCCGGACGGAGAAGCCAGAGCCAACACCTCGCCGACGGAGTTGGGCGGACTTTCGAGTTTCGCCGTTGCAACCAGCGCGACCAATGCTTTGAGCTGGGTGACGGGCTATTCGCAGTTTGATTACTACACCGGCGCAATCGTCAATACCGAAGATATAAACGGCGTTGTCTCTAAAACCTCTTACAACGACCTGCTCGACCGACCGACGCAAACCATGACGGCGGTCAACACGGCGAATGCGATACAAACAACCGTTAATTATGATGATGCCAATCACAAGGTAACTTCTCTGTCGGATTTGAATACGCTCAACGATAATCTGATAAAGACGGAGAGTTTTTACGACGGGTTGGGCAGAAGCACCGAAACGCGCCAATACGAGTCGGACGGCAGTTTTACAGCAATCAAATCAATCGTTTCTGAAATGGTTCAAGACCCACAAACATCTGTCTGGCGAACGGCGACAAACCTTTCAAATCCATACCGCCCGGGGGCGGGCGAGCAACCGGTCTGGACGACGAGTTTGAGTGATTCCTTGGGCAGAGGCATAAAAGTTATCACGCCCGACGGAGCGATTATCAAAACCGAGTACAGCGGCAATACAATAACGGTGACCGATCAGGCGGGTAAAAAGCGGCGTTCGGTGACGAATGCGCTCGGACAACTGGAAAAGGTTCACGAGCCGAACGATAATGGATTACTCGACGTTAACGGTGTACCGGCACAATCCACAGATTATGAATACGACACGCTCGGTAATCTGAAAAAAGTTATTCAGGGCGGTCAAGTCAGAGAATTCCTTTACGATTCGCTGGCGAGATTAAAAAGCGCACAGAATCCAGAATCGGGGTTGATTTCATATCAGTATGATAACAACGGTAATCTACTGCAAAAAACAGATGCCAGAGGTGTAGCGACCGCTTACGGGTATGACAATCTGAACCGCGTCTTATCGAGAACTTACACGGGCGAGGCGAGCGGACAAACGACACCGGCGGTCAGTTATTTTTATGACAATCTGCCGAATGCCAAGGGCAAGCTGATAAAAATGGATTCAGCGATTTCTACGACCGAATACACGTCCTTTGATATTCTCGGCAGAGTCATCTCGCACAAGCAGACGACCGACGGCGCGGCTTACACGACCGGCTACACCTACAATCTGTCGGGCGCGTTAATCTCGGAAACCTATCCGTCGGGCAGAGTCGTCAAAAATGTTCTTGACAACAACGGCGATTTGTCCATTGTCCAGAGTAAGAAGAGTTTTTTCGCCGGCTACTGGAATTACGCCGAGCATTTCTCATACACGGCGGCAGGCGCGGTTAGTTCAATGCAACTCGGCAATGGCAAATGGGAATCAACGCAGTTTAATCCACGTTTGCAGCCGACGCAGATTGCACTCGGAACTGTGCAGAACGGAACGGACAATCTGAAACTCAATTACACTTATAACAGCAGCGGGCAAAATGATAACAACGGCAATGTCCTGAGCCAGACGATAACCGTTCCGACTGTCGGACAGACGCAAGGTTTTACGGCAACTCAGAATTACACTTACGACTCTTTGAATCGGTTGAAATCCGCTACCGAAATGATTGGCACTCAGACTTGGAAACAGACATTTCTCTACGACCGCTACGGAAACAGGAACTTCGACACGGCGAACACCACGACTTTGGGAACTTGTCCGGCAAATCAATGTAACCCGACAGTTGACACGACAAACAACCGTTTCACCACAGGTCAAGGCTACACCTACGATTTCAGCGGCAATGTCAAAACCGACGCTGAGGGCAGAACATTCACTTTCGACGGCGAGAACAAGCAAACCAAAGTTGTAAGCGGCGGGCAAACCGTCGGTGAGTATTTCTACGACGGCGACGGCAAGCGCGTCAAGAAATATGTGCCGTCAACGGGTGAAACAACTATCTTTGTGTATGACGCGGCGGGCAAACTCGTAGCTGAATACTCGAATCAAATAAGCGCGACACCGCAAGTTAGTTATTTGACAAGTGACCATTTAGGAAGCCCGCGCATTACGACCGATGCCAACGGGGGAGTGACATCGAGGCGAGATTTTATGCCGTTCGGTGAAGAAGTGGCGCGTGCTGGTTATGGCAGCGATACGGTGAGACAGAAATTCACCGCGTATGAACGTGATAGTGAGAGCGGCTTGGATTTCGCAAAAGCGAGATATTATGGCGGAAACTATGGTAGGTTTATGAGTCCTGACCCGCTTTTTTATACAGCATCACGTCCCGGTGACCCGCAACAGTTTAATTTGTATGTTTATGTAAGAAATAATCCGCTGTTTTTCACCGATCCAGATGGCAAAATTTTAAGAGCAAGTAGTGTTGATGAAGATGGAAATCTTATAAAACTAACTAAAAAAGATCGAAAAGCCTTACAGGAAAATTTACGGAAACTTTCTCCGGGAGTAAAGGTTAAGAAAAACGGGGAAATAATCTTTAAAGGTAAATCGGGAGAATCTGCTGGAACTAGACTTGTTTCTGGGCTAGTCAATTCTAAAAATACGGTGACTATTGCAGTTAACCACACAGGTTTAGTACAAACCGGCGCAGTAAAATCTGATGGAACAATTGATCTTAAAAACCAAATTATTGGAGGTGTTTCTGATGCAAGAATAGACTGGGACCCCAGTTCTAGAAATAGTGTTTCAACCAGAACCGATGATTCGCCAAATTCACAGATAGTTGATTCTGCTTCCGACCCTGCTATTATTCTTGGACACGAACTAATACATGGGTATAACAAAACGAGAGGAGATGCAGGAGTTTTAGATTCTGGTATTCATACAATTACAGAAGGCAATGAAACTTATGTTGAAGAAGTCGCAGTTCGAGAACTTAGAGCTGTTGGGTTTGGTTACAATAAGCCTGGAGACATAACCGAAAACGAATTACGCAGAGAATTTGGGAAGCAACCAAGAGCGGCTTATTATGATAGACAATCTTGGCAATCTTGTAGTGGAATTGGAAGAAGTCCAAATTGTCCGTAGGAGGGAAGAATGTCAATAAAAATCAAAGAACTAATTTTTTTAATTCTGATGTTTTCGCTAACTACATATAGTCAAAGCAATTCAAGCATCCAAACTTCTGAAACTAATTCTGAGGCAAGAATAATTTTAAGGGTTAATGTTCTCAGATTTGAGAAAAAAGAATGGGAACTTGAATTTGAGATAAAAAATAACGGCGATAAAAATATTTATTTAGCTACAAATCCTACCCAATTAGGAGGCGAAAGCGGATATTATATTTCAACTAACGAGGATAGTAATTCAACAATTAATATTTCTGCTCAGGTATATTCGCCACCAATCCTTGATTACTATTCTAATAAAACTAGAGTTGAGTTAAGAAAATTGTCTGCTAATGAAACTTTTAATGAAAGAATTTGTTTAAAATTTCCCATTAAGGAAACTACTCCGCCATATATTGACCCATTTAAAAAGAAAAAGATTTTCCCAAGCAAAATAAAAAAAATAATCATTTCTATTGGTTATTTTGAAGAAGAACAAGGAATAAAAGATTTTTTGAATACTAAATTATCAGGTTGGTATATTAACGGTTTGGAAAGCCTATTTTCAGGGAAATATAAAGACAAAAGATTTTACGAAATTCAACAGGCAGTTTCTACGAGCATAGACGTAGTTAAATAGGTTAAAATCACAGCTAACGCAGATTGCACTTGGAACTGTTCAGAACTGAACTGACACGCTGAACTAAATTACGCGCAAGCGCGGTACTACAACGCATGAAGCCATCGAAGCGGCAAAAGATTTTGGTGTGGGGACGGTCGTTATCCGCGTTAATAGAGCAGGAGATAAAGTGAGAATCTTTATCGCGTCATACCCGAAAGATTTGGACATCGAATGTTAGTCGTTAAATGCAAAACTTTTTATCAACGTAAGTTTTACTGCCGGACAAATTCAAATAAACAATAATTATGGGACACATAAAAATACTTGCATAATATCGTTAAAGCGTTTAAGATAAAAATCTGTTTGTTGATTAAACAACAATGATATTTTCACATCAATAAACCAAACGATTTGGCTCTCCATCTTGTTTTTACTCCAACGGTAGGCTATGCCTGTAAAAAAAATTACGGGCAAATTTACCGTTGGAGGCGCGTTTATGAGACAAGAGAACCGTAACAATCAAACTACTTTCAGGGAGGAAAATATGCCAGCACCAAAATTAGCGGAGGAAAAAATAGTGGCGGAAGAAAAAGAAAAAAAAGACCGTATGACTGTTTACGTCAATAAACAAATTGCAAAAAAATTCAAAATTTTTGCGATCGAAGAAGAAAAAGACTACTCGGAATTAGCAGAACTTGCCTTTGTTCAATTTCTAGAAAACCACCAAAAAATCAAATCTTAGTTCTTAATCGCTAAATCATCAAAGGAATTTGTGAAAAAGTGAAAATAACGCTTGACCTCTAAAACGGTTTAGTGTTAGAGTCTTCCTGTATCAAATATTTGACAACCTTTTCCAGCGTTTAAGGGTTGTCTTTTTTTTGGTATTTTGTGAACGCAGATACTAATAAGGTAGTTAGTAAAACGGTTCGAGAACACTTGATGAAACGCACCATTCAGTTGAAATACTGAAAAGAGGTGGATATGGGCAACATAGTCGGCGAGTTTTTGGATTCGGTTTTTGGTACTGATCATACGACGGAAGTTCACGAGGACGGCAGCACTACAGATAGGTATGAAAATCTAAATACTTCGGTAACGTATAATTCTGATGGGACACTTCGTGAAAACAATTACCCGGAGCAGCAGCTTCCAGGCAGTTCAAAAAATTGGAAAGTCACGGAAGACAGCGACCGTAACGTGGTAAATGTTCAGAACACAAACGATTGACATTCGACCCAACCAACAGTAAATAAAAAAGCCGCGTGAATTGCGGCTTTTTTATTTATCGCTACTAACATTTATGGTAACCATTGCGCGGGTAATTTGCGCCGCAGTATTTACAGTGCATCGTTTGCTTTTGATGCTCGCTTATATGGTTACGAAGCATCGCAAAACTTGAAAACGAACGGCGGCAGATTGAACATTTCAAAGGGAATGGCTCATTTTATTTAGTTAATTAATTTTTAGATTTACTCCTTCGTCGCTATCCGCTAGTATCGGTGGAAAGCTCAAAGCATCGAGCTTTGAGCGAGTTAAGCGAAAACCAATACCAAACTAAACATTCAATAGCGAGCGCGAAGTACAAAAACAAACGCCACCAGACTAACTGCATGAAAAAATTGAGATTCGCGCTCGGACGCAAATTTTCAAAAAGATGAGCCGTTGCCGCTAGTGAATAAAACAAGAAGAGAATCGTTAAACCAAGCAGTAGTTTCGGAGACAGCACAAGCGCATTACCAAGCATTAACTTTCGCCAGTGAACTTGCCTTAAGGTGGCAATAATCCGCCTATTAACTTTGTTAATTTCTGTTTCCAGCCAAAATATTGCCGTCAAAGGCAGGACAATTAGAAGAATGCCCAATGCGAAAAAGTAAAATATGCTTTTCAAATAAGCGGCGTGCGCCGGGTAAGTTTGAAAATTTGCTTCTGTTATTGGATATGCAGGAAGAAACGCGCCGAGAACAAAATGTAATAGAATCCCGGCGAATATAAAAATCAATACTGGGCAGATGAAACCGAAATAATCATTTCTTTTAACAAACTTCCAACCGGCTAGCAAACCCACAGCGGATGTCAGCCATATCCACAGAAAAATCGGAATCGACAGACCAGAAGCCAAATTTTTGAAATTATCGAATTGGTAAGCAATTTCAAGGAAAAGCGCAACGACAAAAAGTGTTGCATAAACCGTGCAGGCAAAAGAAACTTGTAGCAAATGTCCGCCGAATAATTTTTGTGTGGAAATTTCCGCCTTCTTTTTTTTGTTTAACTCGAAGAAAGATTCTTCCTGTTTCTCTAAAGTTTCGTGCGTCTTAACTATATTCGTTGAATAAAACCTGGAAACATCCGTATTAAGCCGATAGCCTTTCGCCGGAACAGATTCAACCGAATCAAAATCTTCGCGCAAAGAGCGCAGGCTTTTAACCAACTCGCCCTTTGTTACATGAATTGTCCGCTTCAATTGCGAAATCTCTTTGTAGATCGTCCAAGCCGTTACGCCTTCACGCAATTCCTGATAACTGACAATTTCACCTGGCTTATTTAGTAAAAGCAAAAGAAATTCGCTTAGATTACGCCGCAGAGAAACCTCTTTGCTTGTTAACAGGCAAATCAATTTTGCGTCTTTCGGATGGAAACGAAACTCTGCAAAATCGTAACCTTCGGCTGCCTCTTTCTTTTCACTATCAATCATAAAAAGTTATTAAAGATGAATTTGATAACTATCAAACATAGATTTGATAACCAATTTCGGAAAAAATCCTATATCTTTATGGACAGATTACAAAACATCTTCGGGTTTCCAAGGTAAATTCTTAGCGTAAATATTTGAGTCACCTTTAAAATGATTTAAAGAGATACGCTTCCGGTAAGCGTATCTTATTGACTTAGTAATACTTTTAAAATATACTTTCCGCCAATTTCTAAACAACCTGGATCCTACACCAAAGAATTCATTCCTGCACTTTTTTGAGAAAAATTTTATGAAAAAAAAATTGTTGTCTTTTGTCCTGTTGGCAACTTTCTTTGCTTTATCATTTGCCACGTATGTGGCTGCACAAGAAAAGTATCAAAGTGTAACACCTAATAGTTTAAGTTCAATACAAGGCACGCTGATGCCAACCCTGTTTTTCGATGGCTCAAGCGATTCTCAACTTACAAACATACACTTCAATGAATCTCTCGTTGACAGCCAAGGACGTTTGATTTTACATGGAAGCTGTCTTGGTTTTGCTTCGTGCAGCAATCTTTATTCCATCTCAACTAATGGAACTTTGAACTGGACATCTTCCGATGTCGGGAGAGCAGCATTCTCCGACAAACATTTACTTCTCGGACCGGACGACAGAGCTTATTTCCTTGCAGACGGGGCTACAATTTTTGCTTTCAACGCATTGGGTAATCCCGTTTCGGGTTTTCCTGTAACCTTACCTTATGTTTTCGGAACTTCCTACAATCCAGTCGTAATAGATCAAACAGACGGAACAATATTTGCGAGAACGGGAGTTACTTATTCATTTAGTGCTTTTCCGGTAGCGATAACGGCTTTAAATGCAGACGGCTCTCAGAAGTGGCGAACTGATTACCCGAACGAAAATGAGGGGGGCAGAGGGATTCTACAGAGTATCAATGGCAATATTTACACATTCATTAGGGGTGTTGGTTTGACTGTACTTGATAAAAACAATGGTAACGAAATATGCACTACACCAAATGCAACTGGCTATTATGGTAGTTTTGTAGGCGGTGCAGACGGTGTGTTTTCCTCTTTTCAAAATGTTGTTTCCTCGTATGGATCAAATTGCGCGTCAGGAACTATCTTTCAGCAGCAAGACAGAGATACTGAGTTGAGGCATTACCAAAACGGCGTTATTTACGCGATTGATTACCCGCTTTACTCGTCTGAGGCGAATCAAACCAGGCTTTTAGCTCTATCCAAAGAGGGGAGTTTATTGTGGAGAGCTACGGACGTTTTCCCGGTCGGTGCGCCGGTTCGAGCAGTCAAGAATAATGTGCTGTATATGATCGGACAGCACGTAACCGACGGCAACAAGCAAAAACTTTTCTTGCTCGACGCTTTGACGGGCGCAGTCCTCAACTCGGTGGAGACTAGTCCCTTTTGTTTAGCCTGCAGCGTCGCGGCAGCGAACGACGGAACAGTTTATTTAAATGATTTAAGCTCGACGAAAATTTATAAGATTGCGCCAAGCCAGCCTCCTAACCAAACTCCAACCGCCGGTTTTACAATGACTAGCGGTTCGCAATCAGCTACCGAAGGTCAAACTCTCAAGGTTACTGCTCCGACGAGCCTTGTTTTCGTCAACTTTTCTGCCGCCAGAAGCTCTGACTCAGACGGCACTGTAAATGGTTGGGAATGGAAAATAGATGGCAATAATGTTTCTACTGCAAGCAACTTTACCTACGGACTCAATCATGGCAATCACACGGTTTCGCTTGTAGTTACTGATAACGAAGGATCAATTTCACAAGAAGCTTCTGGTCAAGTTGTTATCGTTGCCGCTCCAGCAACCATCATTCGTACACCACCTTATGATTCTTTCAATGGATGTAATAACACAAATGAAATTACAGGTGGGGGAAAATTTTCGCATGCTTCCTCGATTGTTTCAAGTGACCCAACTAGAGGCAAAGTTGATTTAAATGTTCAAGCGGCGGGTATAGTCGCTACGGCTTTCGGGCAAACTGGAGTAGGAGTTAATTATGAATCAGATTTCTCAGGTCAAGTAAAGATTAAAGCATTTATCAGTGTTGAAGGATTTGATTTACTTACAGGCACCAGCATCCGTAAGTTACCTTTAAATGGAACAGCCTTTGTCGAGTCTGATGTATTCATTACAGCCAATCCTCCAGTTGATGCAAAATCAAAATCCAGATTTAGGGCTGCCTTACTTGGAGATTCCGGCAATCTTTTAAACAATATTAAACCAGCACAACTCTATTCAGTGGAACACATTGCTAATGTAACAGCCGGTCAACGATTACGTATCTGTGCAGGTATCCAATCAAATGTAGGAGTTGCCGGATTCCCTGGACTTTTTGTGTCGTCTAAAGCTCTTTACAAAGGTTTTATTACTCGGATTGAAATAATACCAGAATAAAAATTGCTGTTAGTAATTCAATTGCAACAGAAACAATATTAAAGAGGCAATAATGGATGACACGGGAAATATCCATCTCTCTGATCTTAAAAAAATATACAAAATAGATACTGTTAAATTTATCGCTGCTACAATCATTAATACTATATGAATTAAATCCCAGAAGACCAATTCTAATATTGACAGATCTGTTATTATACCAAGTCCCGTGCTGGTGAAAGTCCCTAGTAATACATTGTAAAGCCACCTGGTTGGTTCAGTAACTATTCCCTGACTGGAGTTTGTAACCCGTTGATTACTGACAAATATAAATAATATAAGACTAGCGAACCACGCTATGAAGAAAAGCACAAAATATGAACCCTGTTGATTGCCACAACTAAGTACTAGTGGGTCAATATCAACACATAAATAAGATATAAGCCATTTAAAGATCTCAATCGCTAATAAAAATACAACTATATGCCATGCAATAATTTTTTTTAGGGACATTACTAAGTAGTTAATTCTCAATATCTTGTTCTAGTCAGAAGGACTGCATCCAGTTCAACGTAAAATTTTTAAGGAGGATAAACTAATTTCGGCATAAGCATAACAAAACCAACAAGTTATATCCAAATACATTTAAATTTAGCGAGGGTTTATCGTAAATGGTCTGAATAAATCATTCTCGACGTTCTTACCCCAAGTTTGTAAATTGTTCAGCAATATTTTTATTAAGAAAAATATCAGCATTTGTGATAACCACTGCGCGGGTAATTTGCGCCGCAATTGTTACAGTGCCTGGTCTGTTTTTGATGTTCGCTTGTATGATTGCGAAGCATTGCATAACTCGAAAATGAGCGGCGGCAGACTGCACATTTGAAAGGGGAGTTGCTCATAAATTTAGTCAATTAATGATTGAAAATCGGGCTGCTCGTCATCGCCCGTCGGCGTTGCCCAAATTTTTCCGAACACGAGTTCCGGCTTCTCCAAATAAATCGGTATTTCTTTTTCCGCCGCTTTAATTTTCACGGTCGTCTTCTGCTCAAATACCAAATCCGAAGTCGTAAACCAGAATAGGGGACTGGGCTTTTTACCCGCGACGACCGGATGCCGGGCGTGAAGACGAAGCTGGTTTGTCCAATAATCTTGAATTGACTCAATTAGCACGGCTCTGATGCGCTTTACGCCGTAGTCTGCGACGTGCCGCTTTTGCTTCACAACATAATGAAAATGAGCGCGTAATTTCTTATTAAACTTCTTTATCGAGGTATTCTTCCGGTCGGCTTCATAAAAGAAATACTGCGTCTTTTCTTCACCCTGCCGGTCGGCAAAATAAAGCGCAAAGAATGCGTCCGGGCGATGGGGGAGTGCCTCGGTCTCGTCCGATTCAATCAGCTTTCCCGTTTGGTCGTAAAAGACCTTCGCTACTTCAACCGTATTCCAGAGGCTCGACCCTTGATAAAATCCCAATAGCTGAACTTTGCCGTTTGATTTAGCGCACGCCTTCTCCAGCATAAACCGGAATCTGGAAATCATAATCTCGTGATGAAGGTGCATCAATCTCCCTTGCATCTTGATCATCTCGCGGCTCATCGTGATTTCGCTATACCGCTTTTCACGGTTGCGCTTGACGATTTCATAATCGAGTTTTTCAGCATCGCGTCCGGCATTCGTCAGCAGCGCGTGAGAGCGTTTATCATCCAGGTAGTAAATAAACTCGGTCGGATAAAAAGTTGACGGAAATGCAAACCTATTGACCAAGCCTTGATGATATAAATTTTGCAGATGCCGCTCGGTCGTCCGCATATCTCCTTCAATGAGCCGGACAATCAAAGAAGTCGGGATAAAGCGGTAGCGTTCGACGATTTCGATAATTTCGATTGACCTCTCGGTAATCCGGCGCGGCGGCAAGTTCTCAGCGCGTTCGCGCGAGTATTTCTTGAGGCGTTGTCCTTTTTCTTCGAGCATTGCTGGTAAGTATTAAATAATCAGATAGTTAAATATCTAAACCGGGATTGGCATCTTTCAAACGGTCAAAAATTGTCTTCTTTTTATTCGGTGCGGTCGTCTTTCGAGGCGTTTCAGTGGGTTTATCAGTCGGCTTTGGCAAAGTATCCGGCTCGGTGTTCTCTAATTGTAGTAAATCTTGCTGCGCCTGTGAAATCCGCTCGCTGGCTTCTTCCGGTGTCAAGGCATCCGCCTTCTCCGCTAACCGCCTAACGTATGAATCGAGACTTTCTTTCGTCAGATAAAAATCCTTGACGAGCGGCACAAGCAGCGGTTGTGTTTCCTGATTCGGAAGCTGCACAAAGCAATGCCTCTGCTGCTGTAACTTTAAGGCTTGAGTCAGTTCTAAAAGCTGTTCGTCAGGAGTGTAGTATTGAACGCTCGATAATTCCTGATACGGCACGGGAACGAAAACCGGGATGTCGGCAACGCCTTCCGATTCGCTCCAGCTTGTGCTGTGGCTTTCCCCTGAAAACTCGCTTGCAGAATCCGCGCTTGAATACCCGCTCGTATTTGACTCTGATAGTGCCGTCATATTTGAATCACCGAGCCACATCGCGCCGGTCAGGAAATCATCAGACGGCGGTAGGTAAGTTTGACCCGACAGACTGGCGTTTGAGAGGCTGCTCGCCGTGCCGCTTCCCTGTCCTTGACTTGTCCCGTCGCTTTCGCCGCGGCTCGATGTTTTTGTAAAAACCTTTTCCCGAGTGTATCGATACCAGTGCTTTGTCTGGTAAATCGCCGCTTTGATTTTCAGCGGGTCGAGTTTTCCGATAAACAGCTCTTCCGCCATCCGTCTGGCATCTTCAGTGCGAAGACCGCCAAACACGGTTTTGATCCGGCAATTGGCAAGAACCGCGTCCTCGGTTTCCTCGTCAAGCTGTCCGAACCTTTGGTGGCTCAAGTTCAAAAACAGACCGAATTTGCGAACTTCATCAAGCGCGTTGCAGAGGTCAATCGAGACGAAGTTTTGGAATTCGTCCAGATATAATTGGTAGGCTCGCGGGTCGCTTCCCACCGCATCTTTTTTTCGCCTGAGTGCCGCCTGGAAAAACTGATTGACCAGCAGAGAACCAAACAGTCTGGCTTCCTCGCGCGATAAGTCTTCCGACGGTGCGAGATTGACCAGGATAATTTTTTGCCGGTTCATCGCCTCCGTCAAATCAATGGTTCTGCCTTCGATGCCGATGAACTGCAAAAGAGTCTCCGATGTCAGGAACGGAAAAAGGCGGTTTTTTGTCGAGAGAATCTCGTTGCGGAAATCTCCCAACTTTGTCAAACTTGCCAGCTCAAGCCATTCGCGCCTGATCAGGTCATTTTCTATCCTTGCGGCAAGGTCTTCCCTGATTAACTTTGCCGATTTGAAATCGAGCAGCCCGGCAATCTGCGGCAAGGTCATATTGGCATCGAGCATCGAGGTATAAATTACCTTCAAGGTTCTGCCAAGTGTCGGCGTGCTGTCGGAATTTTTAGCGTCCCAGGCGTGGAGCGTCGCCTGGATTAAATTATCGACCTGAACATTCGTCTTGCCGGTCGCGTTTTTCGTAAAGAAATTAAAGCCGACGATGTGCTTCGGCTCTGATAGGTTGAGCAGGATTATCTCGCGGTTTAAGACGCGGTAGGCGCAGAATTTCAGCACGTCAGAGTAGAGCGTTCCGTGCGGGTCAATTAAACAAAAACCCTGCCCACTTAATAAATCCCCGCGCATCAGCGATTCCAAAAATTTCGATTTCCCGCCGCCGCTCGAACCGATAATGTGGTGATGGTAGATGCGCTTCGCCGACCCGATATGCAAGGGTTGTCCGACGGCGTTGTAGCCGATTAGCTGTTTTCTCATATCAAATCCAGCAGCTCTTCGTTCAAATCGAATTTCTTTCGTTCGAGTTGGTTTAATGTAGCTTGCCGCTCGCTTTCCCCGATTGTCGAATCGTTTCGGGTTTCGACGATCATTTCATTTAGCTTTTGAATTCTGCTTTTGATGTTTTGACGTTTTTCTTCCCTGATTTCTTGATTGCTCAATTTTCTTTCCGGCTGCGGAGGATTACTGAGCGCGTCGAGTTCCTTTTTTAATTTGGTTAATTTTAATTCTTGTTCTATTAGTCTTGCCTCGTTTTCAAGTTCTTGTATTCTTCTCTCCGTGTTCTCGTCCTTAAATCCCAACCGGATCGATTGATTTTCTAAATCGACGCGCGCTGCTTCGTTATTGAACTTCTTTGCCTTCAAAGACAATTCATTTTTTAAATCCGTGTATTCGTTCGCCAGCCGCAAAAGACTGACTTGTTTTTCCAAAAAAGCGATTCGCACCGCCGCGGTTTTCACGTCCTGCCTTTCGATAAACCTTTGCCTGACCGACTCGACGTAATGCACCAGCAGCGACGGTCTCGTTTGCAGCTTATTCAGTTCGAGCGCGATTTCTTTTTCGTCCCATCTTTGAAGCATATTATCCCTTGTTAAGGGAACCGTTAAAGTTCCCGGTTTTCTATTCCTCGCCGCTTCCGCAAACGAGCTGTACACCCAAACCGCTCCGCAAATAAGAAAAATAATTCCGAAAATTTGCCACCATTCCATAATTTAGTTGTTCTTTCTGAAGATTTTTTTGAGGTCGGTTCCGAATTTGATAATTGCCTCGTTCCGCTTTTGCTGTTCGCGCTGGCGCGTTCGCTCGCGCTCTTCAGCCGCTTGCCTGGCTTCCCGGCGAGCGGATTCATCTCTCACCTCCTGCCTCCGGCGGTCTTCGGCTTCCTGACGCTGGCGTTCCCTCTCGGCATTGGCGGCTCTCAGTTGTTCAGCTTCCTGCCGCTGCCGCGCCAGTTCGCTTTGACGATCAATGTCGCGCTGACGTTCCAGTTCGAGCCGCTGCTGATTTTCTCTTTCTTGTCCGGCGCGATCCTCATCGCGCCGGCGAGCTTCTTCTTTCTGCTTTTGTTCTTCCAGTTTAATTTGTTCCTGCTGTTTGACCGCTTGGTAAGTTTGTTCGCATTCGGGTGGCAGGGCGATGTATTTTCCGGCTTTGATTTGTTTAATGATTTTTTCGCAGTCAGCCAGCTTCGGCGTTTTTGTTGCCGAGACTATAACAGGCATCGGTGTCTGAAACGAATTGGATTGATTGTTTCCCGCCGGAGATTTAGCCCGGTTAGTGTTTGAGGAAAACCATCCGCTTGTCGTCTTTGAAATTGCGCGTGGAACGGTGCTGACCCAGTTCCACGCCGGGATAAGAATCACGCTGTAGGCGAAAGTCATAACCATCAAAATACCCGCCAAAACTGCTCCGTAATAAGACAAAGTAATTCTATTTATTGACATAAGTCTTTTATTATGTTATAGTTACAAGCCAATGCAAGAATTGGCTATTATAAATTTAAGGAGTGAATTATGACAAATTTAGCCGTTGTTCTCGGCTTAAATATTACCGATAAAATTTGCGGAACGAGTTCTGAGTCCGCAAGAGTGATTGCCGAATCTCAAAAGATGAATCGAGAAACTAGAGAGATGGTGCTTAATGTCAGTCAATCAACCAATGAGATATTCGAGCAAATCGCGCTCAGTGGTCGGCTCTTAGCCGAATCAATCAAGAACGACAATATACGTCGTTTCAGAGAAATTGAAACCGAACGCCGGAAAATTCTTAATTCTTAAATTGTTCGCGTTCGACTCTTTTTTACGGATTAGCTACATAAGCTAATCCTTTTTATTTTTCAAGTCAAGAAATTTTTTTACGCGCGATAGCCGGTTCTTAATTTTCTTTTGCGGGTTTGGCAAAAGTGTATTTCTTCTTCTCCGCCCTTGCCGTCAAGCTAACGGTCAGTGAGAGCGCAGGCTACCCTCTCCGCAGGTTGAGCTGATGTTTAATCAGCGAGACCCAAGCGTCCGAAAATGTGAAAAACTGATGGGTCAATTCAGTTTCACATTTTCGGTTTGCCCGTTTGTGGTCAACCGGGCAAAAGCGCAGTCGCGCCTTTCGCCTCGCGTCGAATTATTCGGCGCGAGTTTCGGTTAGATAGACTAAACGGTTTAAGTTTAGTCGTGCGAAAGGTCGAGGCGGAGAGGGTAGCCTGCGGTCAGCAGGCAAGGGCGGAGTAAGTAAATAAAGGCGTTTAGCCGGTGTGGTTACACATACTATATAGTTGAACTTTATGTGCTTTTCACGCTACTCAAATTTCTTCTAAACGGGCAAAATTTTTTGACCAAGTAAGATTTTTGTGTGGTAGCAAAAACAAAAAAGAGCGGGTCGGCTTCCCTGCTCTTTTCATTTCCGGGTCGATTAAATTATTTTTGCTATTGCTCGCGTTTCACGATTTGTGTTCTTCAAATTGTGATTCGATTTCCGGGTCGTGGGTGCATTGGTGCATCACGCCGTAAAAATTATCCTGCTCGTTTTTGACATTGCGCCAGCCCTTGTCGTCGCAAAACTTGCAGGCATCAATTTTTGCCTGTCGCTTTGCTGCGCGATTTGCCGATTCCGTTTCTTTTAATTTCTCCAAATAACTTTCCGGGAAAGAATAATTTTCTTCAACGGCTTTGATTAAGAAACCGGCGCGGTTAGCGGTTATTCGATCTTCTCGAAACGGAAAGGCTTCGACTTGTGTTTGGATTCTCTCGACCGGATATTTTTTGAGCATTTCATAGGCTTTGGTTTCAGTGATTGAAAAATCTATTTTTAAGCGGCTGAAAATTTCTTTTTGAATTGGTATCAGTTGGCTCTCCAAAGTGGTTATCGTTAAAACCGACTCTTCCCTGCTCTTTGATTCTTCGCCAGTGTCCAAATTTGCCGTCTCAGCAGAGACTTTTTCTCCTAAAGGTAGTTTGGTATCATCTTCCGTTTTTAGAGGTCTTAAAACGTCATTTTCAGCGTTTTCGACCTCTGCTTTTTCTTTAACCGAAACTTGTCCGATCACTTCCCTTTTTTTCCGGTTGAAGATATGACCTTGAATGCGGTTTATTGATTCTTTTGCAGACTTGCCGACAAAGTACCGAATCAAAAAATCTTCTTCCTTGTCCGGTTCTTTTATTTTCCGGTATTCAACTCGTGTGAGAAATCCAGAATTGAGATGATCTTCAACAACGCGATTCATCTGTTCGACAATGCGAAACCGCTGGTTAAATTTTTTCAATGTGTGGTGGTGCTTTACATACCACGAGTAACGAATCTCAAAATACGGCGCGTTGTATTTGAGCGTGCCGTAAATTTTACCCGCAAGCAGTTCGTACCATCTGCGAGCAATCGGCTTTATCGAAAACATGTAAGTGTTATCAATCAAGCGTTGTTGCCCGGCTTGCAGTTGTTGCAGCCGCACTTCAATCGGGTCGAGGCGAATGTAAAGTTTGTCTTCGAGGTCAAATGCAAACTCGATACTTTTCAAATCATCTTCGGTTAAGTGATGTTCACCTATTGCGTAAACTGAGAGGCGTGAAAATCGTGATTTGATCTGCAAATATTTTTGCTTGCCTTCCTCATCAGTTTCACCAGTCGGAAACCATAAATCGGCGACGCATCCTGAGAACGCAATCTGGGTCAGCGACTTGATCAGCTCACGCGCTTGGTGTCCTCCGGCTGTCCATCCGACCATTCGCAAACATTCGCGCATTCCGCCGAGCTGGATAATCGGCGGAATGGTGCCGTCGGTTTTTCGGCTGGCATCGATTGCCGGCTTAATCAGCAGATACCAAACCTCGTGAGCTTCGACTCCGGGGTGTCCGATCTCGCTGTTTGTGTTGTGGTAAACTTCCCAACGAATAGGATGTCCGGCTTCATCAATGCCTTCATACTTGATTGCTTTCGGGATGTCTTTTTTTCGGTAAGTGAGATTAAAAAACGGCAGGTCGGTTGTCGTCTTCGGCACAAAAGTTATTTTGTGCTGGTCGGGTTTGAGAGGTATTAATTCGGTTGCCATTTTTGTTTTATGAGTTATACAACAACAACAATTTTTTTGCTACTTCCCTATCGCGTCCGATAACCTTTGCGGTACTTTGTTGTTGTTCTTAATAAATGTTCTTAAAGATGTTCTTCTTTAGTTCTTGTTTTCGTTTCCCTTTTATTTTCAATAGTTTTCGTGGATTTTTATCGCTACTGACTACACATCATATCGCTACTGACTACACATCATATCGCTACTGACTACACAGTTTTATCGCAACACGCTACACGCTCGCATCACTACTGACTACACAGTTTTTGGTTTCAAATGCGCCCCAAAAATCAGGGCTGTGGAAAACTTTCTGGTGCGTTTATTATAACACGCCGGAAGAAGTTTCAGGCTTCGGCTGCGAGTTAGTAATTTGTAATTTGTTTGCCGACTTAAAAAGTCTATCACTCCAAACAACCTTATTTTTTGAGACGAGTTATTATGAATAGGTTTTTGTTTTTTTTCAAAAGTCGATTATCATATTTTTCTGGTTTGCAAGAAAACCAGATTACCAGAAAACAGGAATGCCAGATATGAAAATTTTGACGGTGACAGGCTTTAAAGGGGGAGTGGGGAAGAGTACAACTGCGTTTCACCTTGCCACTTACTTTTCGGAATATGGTGAAACTATTCTTGTTGACGGCGACCCGAACCGAACGGCGGTCAAATGGGCAAGCCGCAACTCCGGCACATTACCTTTTGATGTCGCCGACGAAAGACAGGCGATGCGGCTCGTACAGAAAAAAGAGTTTATTATCATCGACACTCCGGCGCGTCCCGATTCGGATGACTTAAAGGAACTCGCCAAAGGTTGCGACCTTCTGATTCTGCCCACAATTCCCGATGTGGTCAGTCTTGAGCCAATGTTGCAAACGGCGGAGGCTCTCTCTGATGATGCAAATTATCGAGCTTTGATTACACTCGTCCCGCCGTATCCAAACAGGGAAGGAGAGTTGATGCGCGATGACTTAAAAGAAGGTGGCATTCCGGTTTTTGACACGATGATTCGGCGCACGGTCGGCTTTGCAAAAGCAGCGATGATTGGTCGCGCGATCAGAGATATTGATGATGCGCGGACAAGGGTTGCTTGGGAAGATTACAAGTCTTTGGGAGACGAAATAAGAGGAATAATCAAATGAGTAAATTCGGAGCAATTATCGAACAGGCAAAAAGCCAAAACACAGGTAAACCAGAAAACAAGAAAACATTAAAACCAGAAAACCAGAAAAATGGTAAGGTAGAAAACCAGAATGTAGCAAAGGCAGCCGATAGGGATGTTAATTTGAGTATTAAAGTTCCTGAGTCACGCCGTCGGCATTGGGTATCAGAAGCAAAAAGGCGGGGGACATCTCTGACGGCTGTCATTGTTGAATCTCTCTCAAAACAGTTTGGTGAGCCACAATAAACAAATTTCTGCGGTGTATTTATTTGTTCATTTATAAGGTTTAGAAACTCTTAATTTAGACAGCAAATAATTTTGCTTTCCAAATCAAGTTATTTTCTCTATAATCACGGAACAAAGAAGTCCGAGAGACTCGTAAACACATTAGAGGTTCGTTAGAAGCCCGTTGAATTTTTATTCACGGGCTTTTTCGTTTTTAACTGACACGAAACCAATTTGAGAAAATAGTCGTTTTGGTATTCAGGTATTCACAATGATAAGAAATAAAAAAAGAAGTAACGGTCATGCGTGAGTTGCAGGTTATTAAATTCTTTCATCAAAAAAAGTATGTAACGTTTTCTCATAAAAAGTCATTACCTGCAAAGACACATTTTTTTTGAAAATTCATTTTTTTCCAAGTCGAAGCTGAGTAGAAATTTGTAAATTTGCCTGCCCGGATTGTTTTTGTATCCGGTTGTGATAAAAATTACAGATTTTTATTCCAGATTCGTCGAATTGGAGAATAACCGAATGACTTTTCTAATCTGTCAAACAGTTTTTAGAAGCGGCTGCGACAATCGGGGCGAGGCTGGAATACGACTATCAAGTCTCGCTCAGCCGGAGCCGAGGACTAAATCTGTTTGATCAATTACGACTGATTTATTAATCAGCCCAACCATAAATTGAAGAGAACTTATTGCTCTTCACCGTTAAGGAGGCAAATACGATGAACGCAAATGATCCATCAGGCAAAAAGGAAAAGAAACCGAATAAGCAGGACGGTCAAAATTTTCAAGACCCTCCGGCTCAGATGGTAAGAGATGCAGTCGAGGAAGGTTTGGACGAAGAAGCCGGAATCGAGAATTACAGTGAACCGAACGTGGAAGAAGGCTTCAGAGAGGAAGCGGCGGCGCCGGAGTCGCAGGCTGCAGCCTTCGGTATAGACGAAAATCTGCTCCAGATAAAAAGGGAAATCGAGAATCAATTGCTGCGGAGCGTTGGTCAGAGAACCGGAGTTCAAGCCGAGGACGCTTATGAGAGTACCGGCAATATCGTCGGCGTCGGCATCGGTCCCGGGCTGCCGCCGTCAGCGGGAGTCGGCAGTGAAGTTCTAAGCTCGAACCTGGAACCGGGAAGGCAGGTTCTAAATGTTTATGTCGTCGAGCGAACCTCCGTTGAGGAAGTTAAATCGGTCGTGGCGAACTCGATGGGCGTGTCGGCGGCGTCCGGCGACGACGTTCCGGTCAATGTTATTGTCACCGGCATAATTGACGCGCAGCCGCACCGCTTCAGAATCCGACCGGCTCCCGGCGGAGTTTCGGTCGCACACTTGCGGGTTACCGCTGGAACTATCGGTTGTCTGTGCACTGGCAGGTCGGCTCCGCGCAATTCACGGCGGATGATCCTCAGCAACAATCACGTCCTCGCCAACTCGAATAACGCCGCATTCGGCGACTGCATCTGCCAGCCCGGTCCGGCTGACGGCGGAAAATGTCCGGCGGATCAAATCGCCGTTCTGGAGCGTTTTGTTCCGATTAACTTTGCCGGCGGGGTCAATTATGTTGACTGCGCCACCGGGTGGTGCTGGTCTGACCGGGTTCGTCCAGAACTGGTTTACCTGACCGGCGGTCAGCGGCAGTTTTTTAGAATCGGCAACACACCCGTTGCTCCTCAAATGAATATGGCGGTTGGCAAATCGGGACGCACCACCCAACTGACACGCGGCACGATTATTGACCTAAGCGCCACCATACGGGTTAATTACGGCGGACGGGTCGCGCTTTTCAGCGACCAAATATCCATCCGCGGCGCAGGCGGCGCGCTCTTCAGCGCCGGCGGCGACTCCGGTTCCGTCATCTGGACTTGGGACAACAGCCGGCGACCGGTCGGACTGCTGTTTGCCGGCGGCGGCGGCATAACTTTTGCCAACAAGATGAGCCGAGTGCTCGCCGCGCTCGACATCAATCTGGTCACTTAGTTAAAAATTCAAATCCACTCCCGGTTCTTCGGGTTAAAAATCAGACTGCTTGCGATTGATGCAGCAGCCTAAGAAAACGACAGAAAGGGCAACGCGCAGGCGGTCTGATTATAAACGGCAACCGGTATATCCGATTAAATTACAACAGCTGAAACTTCATCCGCCATTTCCACTTGGCGAAATTTTCTTCGGCGAGCGGCAGCCGTAAATATTCGACCGGATCATTTTAGTGTTTTATATCGCTTTTTAGGACTAAACGTATTATATTTGTATTATTCGTCCGGGCATTATTTGTTAGCGGTATCAGTTGAATATCAGTTGATTATTTACAACAAAACCGGACGTTTAAGGAGTTAGAGATGAACGAATTTACATACGAAGAAGCAGCTATGCCTTATAACCCGGACGAACCTGCGGCAACAGGTTCTACATCGTCATCGCAGATTGCCGGGGTAAAACAAAATCATGAGCGCGAGCTGATGGCAATCGACGGGGTAGAAGGAGTCGGCATCGGAAGAAACCAAATCGGGGACGACGTAATTCTCGTTTATGTGCGCGATGAAGCGGTCGGACAACGACTTCCGTTTAACATCGAGGGTTTTCAAGTGAAGACACAAATTACCGGTATTATTGATGCGCTTTAAGGAAAACTCACTCAACCGGAAAATAAAACAACTACCCTTTTAACAGGGTAGTTTTTCTGCGGTTTAGACGTTTAGACAGGTAATTAATTAAAGACATCTTTTATGTCGCGCGAAGCATACAGAACGCGGATTACTTCAATCGTTTCTTCGATTTCATTAACGACATAGAAAATAAGATAATTCTCATATCCTTTGACTCTCCACATCCGCATGTTTTGAAATTGCTTGTTTTGAAATTCGCTGGTCTTTCCGAGAAGAGGGAACTGAGCCAATTGCTCTAAAGTGTCATCGACGGCAACCAGAAAATACACCGCCGTGTCGAGATTGTCTTCGGCGATATAGACAAAGCATTCTTCCGTGTCGCGCTCTGCTTGTGGACGTTTGAAAATTGCGTAGCTCATCGCTTGGCTTTATTTTTCAAACGTTCTAATCCGCGCTCCTTTATTGCTTCAAAATCGGCTTTGATAAACGGTGTTGCTTTGCCGCTCTCCAGACCTTCGAGAAGCAATGCTTCGAGTTTTCGCTCCTGCCGCTGTCGGAGATAGTCGCGCACGAGGTCGCGGAAAAACTCGCTCGTGTTGCCGTAGCCTTCGGCGGCGATGACTTCTTCGACTTCCGCCTTCAAATTATCGGGAATCGAGATATTGATTGTTGCTGTCGTCATAATAGAATTCCTTTCTAATGAAGCATACCATATTGGCAATAGTTGTCAATAGATTTTAATTTGCCATAATCAAGGCAATTTCATACTAATGCCGGAATTCGGTTTGACGAGCGAACTCTTGAAGCTATCCGATGTTTTAAGCAATTGCGCCTCGACATCATCCGCCGAAATTTTAGTTCCGATTAAGGCTTCCGATTGAGACCGGGGGGCATTACTTTTTTTTGCCCGGTATATTTCCAAATCAGAAATATTTTCCGCCTTCGCGCGTTTACATAATCCGAGTATGTAAAACCGATTAAATTGACCTTCAGCCATTGTTTCGGCGGCAGTATGCGGAGTATGTTTAACCGTGTAACCACCCGAAGGAGTCATCGCTCCTTCAAAGTCCTTCATCAGACCTTTTGTTTCGAGTTGATAGGCTAACCAATGTTC
>MWWI01000008.1_pt1 | contig 46066 bp, 44 predicted proteins | sample 1047321 | NCBI WGS metagenome assembly MWWI01 (sample SAMN06349966, study PRJNA376086) | soil metagenome | isolation source: FI-1 sample Antarctic (ecotone) soil | place: Antarctica | reverse complement strand
AAAAAGGCGGCACTCATCTTCGGGAGAGAAAAGCGTTAAGATACAAGTTCATTGATGATGAGCGTGTAAATTATCCATTGAAAATGCTGTGTCGGGTGATGGAGGTTAGTCCGAGCGGATATTACGCTTGGCGGAAAAGACTGACTCAGCCACCGCAGATGAGAAGAAAGAATTTAGCTAAATTAGTTAAGGATTGTTATTTTGAGAATCGCCGACGCTGCGGAACGCGGCGGATCAAGGCGAGTTTGAACAAACGAGGCATTGCCATCGGGCGTTATCGGGTGCGAAGTTTAATGCGTGAGCAAGGCTTAGTGGCGATCGTTGCCAAGAAATACAAGCCGCGAACAACTGCTTCAAGAGGGACGGTAGCATCACCTAACTTATTGAAAGACATTAGTTTAGAGAAATGTGCGGTGGGCAAGATAATTATCGGCGAGCGTCACTTATATTCCTTTACAGAACGGGAGTTGGTGTTATTTGGCGGTGTGGCAGGATAAGGTGACGCGTCGGATCATCGGCTGGAGTTTAGAGGAAACAATGACGGCGGAGTTAGTGATCTCGGCTTTGATCAAAGCAATTGAAAAAGGATTGGTCAAAGCCGGAGCGATCATTCACAGTGATCGCGGCAGCCAGTATGCTTCAAACGGATTTCGGGAACTGCTGAGAATAGAAGGCTTTCGCCAAAGTATGAGTGGGCGTGGCAACTGTTATGATAACGCTCAGGCGGAAAGTTTCTTTTCGCGGTTCAAACTGGAATTGCTCGAAGGCGGAGCATTCGAGGACATCAAGCAAGCCCGCACGGAGATCTTCAGCTACATTGAAGGCTACTACAATCGAGTCAGATTGCATTCGAGTCTGAATTACCAAAGTCCGATGGAATATGAGTTAAATTTGAAAAACGAAAATGGAGGAAAAGATAGAGAGTTTTGTGTCCACTAAAACTTGACCATCTCAGATAGACTATCGCTCAAAGAACTGAATTCAGTTACACAGAATTTCTGCTACCCTTGATTTTTCTCCACATCTTTGGAAAGTATCTATCTTTCAACAAAACAGATAATAAAATTAAACTTTCATTCCCAACTTTTCCAACAATCTGAAAAGAATCAGGTTCATCTTTCAGATGGGCGGCATATTCAAAATCATCGAATTTAGTAATTGATTCTTGATGAGGTATATTTGGATAGTTTCTACATTCTACTGTTTCAATCGAAAAAATAGCTTTTGTATCAGGGAACTGCCAATAATTATAAGCAATATCGCAAGCCTCAAAATCGTTTACAACATTGTTATAAAATTCACTATCTTCAATAAAAGCGGCAAGGTCTGAAAGAATGGTAGCAAGAAAAGAACTTCGATTGTTCTCAATTTTTATAAAATCAAACGGATAACCTAATAACGTATTAGTTTCTGTATTTTCGTCAGCTTCATAACGTGCTAAACCAAACCCTTCTTCTACTCTATTACAAAGCCAAACAACACTGTCATTGACTAATTTAATTGCTTCATCACGTTTTCCCGCATCTAGCAACGCAAGTGTTACCCAAACCATTGAAACTGAATATCTATCACTCGGAATGTGTCCACACCCCTCTTCATTTTCACTAAAGTCAACTAGAAAATAAGCAATATCAGTTTTTTCTGATTCACTTTTAGTTAGGAAATAATACAGAGAACTCACTTCCAAAATTCTTGCACACCAAACAATATAATGAAGCATTGGAAAGGAACTAAATCTCGAACATAAAAGAAGTAGTGATTTACCTATATTTTCCCAATCCGCTTTTAATTCATCAAAAAATTGTTTACTCAAAAAAAGAATTTTCTTTTCAACAATTTCCCTGTAAATCTTTATAATAAAATCATCTTGATTTTCATAAGTTACTTGCATAACGACTCTTGCAAGACTTAAATAAACAGTTATAGCTTCATAAATCAATCCATTTTCAATAAGTTTCAAGGCGATTATTTCCGCCTCAATGGTGGCTCTAAAAATTCTTTTCTTATAATCAAGATTTTCATCTAGCCAGAATCTTGAAAATTCCTCAATTTCTCTATCAGAAAGATTTCCTTCTATGGCTTTACTATATGTCAGATAGAATTCGGCGAACCCCTTTAATCCTTTTGCATTATTTTTATGGATGCCGGAGAGACCAAATTCCTCTGCAAATTGAATAAGTTGTTCTTTTTCCCAAAAAATTAAATCTTGGATTTGTTTACTTGCCTTTAACTTTTCTTTGAATTCTTGAGATACTATTTTGGCATTTCCTTTAAGTCTTCCTGTGGTTACTAAAATTGCTTTTCGAGGTAGGTCTTTATCAAACTGTGGATGTGATAAATCTAGTGATATTGCCTCATCAAGTTGCCCTTTAATTTCATTCCGCCATCCACTTTGATTAATATCGCCTTTCTTAGATTGAATGGCATATTGATACTCAATTTCATTCTCCATTTTTTTTGCAATAAAATCTTTACCAAATTCAACTCCGCCGTGCGTAAAATGAATGTCATAAAATCCCATTGCTTGTAAAAGTGAAGTCAAAGGATAATCAAATTCTCTTTCTATTATTGAGTCAAGATAATCTTCTAGTGCGTTTCTGAGCATAAAACTCCTTTCTTTTCCTTTCTACAATTTCTTCGGCTTTTTTTAATACCTCTGGGGTTGGTGGATTTTCCTCAATTTCTTTTTTCTTACTTGGATGAATATAAACTTTATAGTTATGATTGCCATCTTTATCAAAACGCATATGAATGTTCTCAAGCATATCTAAGTAAGAATCCCAAAAATCTTTATCACTTCCATCAAAACTGTTTCCAGTAGAATCACAGGTTTTAGAAATTGTTTCAAAAATGTATTTTTTCTCCTCACCTATAAAAGCCTGTGATAGATTCCAAAGAAATACTCCAAATCCTTCAACGTCTGTATAACGTATGCAGTCCAACTCTATCTCAAAACTTTTTGCAAAATCTTTCATTTCTGTTTCAAGAATTTGTGGTTCACTTACCTGACGAGTAATTCCGTCGTGAACTACTGGAATTCTATTAATTTCACTTAAAATAGGGTCTAAGTTTTCTAAACCGTTTTTCACCTCTCTCATTAGTTGAATAATCGCTAAATCATATCTGGGCAATGATAAGACAGCTTTTAGCTTTCTTATATCAACTTTTGCATTAAGTTTTGCTTTTTTAGGTTTTCGGATTGATGTTAATCTGCGAGATTGCTTTTTAATAAGATATTCTTCTTTCTTCCTGCTAAAAATTCCCTCAACTTTATTACTTTGTTCCAACGTCGGTTCTGTTTCTGAAATTTTTTCGTAAAATTTGGGCGGGTGAATAACAAAATTAGGATTTCCATATCTATCAAATACCATTTCTATTTTTTCAATAGCTTCAATGTAAGCATCCCAGATATTTTGGTTTTTAGCATCTATTTTATTATTCGTTGAATCGCAGGTTTGATTGATAATTTCTTCTGTGTGTTTTCTAGTCTTCTCCTGCAAAGGTTTTATTATTTTATATAAGAAATCCTTAAATTTAATTGAATCAGTTTTAGTAAAAATGTCTATGTCACCTATTGCTTTGCTTTCGTGATGTTTGTAGGGGGCTTCTAAAACATCAGGCTTACTTAGCCATCTAGTAGTTCCAATATGGGAAACACGCACAGGTGGGAAACTTCTCAAAACTTCATCCTGCATATGAAGGTCATCATAAACATTATCATAAAAACTATTAATTGCGGTTTCATACTTTGGTAGATAAAGTGAGAGTTTAGACATATATTAATTCCTTTGTTATTAACTGAATATGATAATTATAATACAAATGTAATTATCATAAAAACCAAGAAACTGCTGAGAAAAAAAGTATCGTAATACCTACATTTAAGTAACTAAATCACCAAAGACTTTCAAATGATTAAAAAAAGGGTGTCAAAAAACTACTGTTTTCTGACACCCTTGATTCGTAAATTAAAAGTCAATAAATTCGGGCGTTCAAAAACAAAAATTTACAGGGGTTTTTTGACACCTTTCTTTTTGTGTTATCTTCAGATTTATGAGAGTAGGAATTTATGCCAGAGTTTCAACCCACGATCAAAACACATTGTCGATGCAAATCGAGAAGATGCGGGAGTATGCAAAAAATAGAGATTGGGAAGTTGTTGAGGAAATCAAAGAAGTCGGCTCCGGTGCCAAGGTGCGACCGCAACGCGAGGAACTTCTCAAAAAAGCCAGACAGAGAAAAATTGACGGCATCATCGTCTGGAAGCTGGATCGGTTCGGACGGAGTCTGGCAGATTTGATTACGACGCTCAATGAATTAAGAGAAATGAATGTAGCTTTTGTGTCTTTAACTGAAGCCTTGGACTTTTCGACACCATCGGGCAGAGCGATGGCGGGAATGCTTTCGACTTTTGCTGAATTTGAGCGGGATATTATCAGGGAGCGGGTGAAAGCCGGAATTGCTGATGCACGGGCTAAAGGCAAACCGCACGGACGACCCAAAACTGCGGCGAAGAAAAAGGCAGAAGTTTTGAAACTCAAAAAAGAAGGTAACAATAATTCTGAAATTTCACGAAAATTGAAAATAAGTCGAGGCTCAGTGATAAATCTTCTAAAGTAATATCCCGTAATCTAATTATTTATGTTTGAACGCTTATACATCTGACCTAACAAATTCTTTCAATGTGGCTTTAATCCCATAAGGTTAAAAATGTATTTTAACATTAGTGTCAAACCCCACAACCCGGCGGAAAGTCCCACAGCTTTTTTTCTATTTCATTCCACTTGTTAGGTTTAGCTTTATTTCGTGCTTCCCGTTTTTAGTGTTTTTTTAACTACAAATTTTGGGAAGTTATAAAACCACTCTTTCCAGGATGCTTCTTATTTTAGTAGTCATAGGAATAATCATCAGTAAAATCAAGGCGAAACAGGGTTAAAGAAATGGCTCTTAGTACACATAATGTAAAGAGTCATTCAGCATTAAAATTAAAAATCTCTCAAAATGCGATCCTATGGAACATTTCCCCGGATTGTAGGAACTGATACTCTTTTGTCTTCATCTATAACAGGTAATTGGCTATAATCACCTTCAATCATTAATTCCAATGCAGTTTGTGTTGAATCTGATTGTCTAACCGTGACAGGTTCAGGTCTATCTTCTATAAGGTCTGCTACTGTGAAAGGCATGATTTCTTCCTAGTTAAAATAATTTACTAGACTTATATTATTTATAATTATAATAAGGTCTTTATTTTGCAATAATTTAGAAAAGTATTGTAAGATTTATGCGAGATTTGTCAAATAAAATTGAACCAAAGCGAATAATCATTGCTTTTTATATCTTTGACTTATATATTCTTATAAATTTTTAGTTTCTGTTGTATTTTGTATTAATGAGTGATAACGAAGCCCACGCCCGTATTAAAATTAATAAGTTGCTTAACGAATCTGGTTGGCGTTTTTTGGATGATGTGAATGGAACCACCAACATACAACTTGAAAATCATACTCTGATAACTGAAGAAGTTCTGAATGAAATTGGTGAAAACTTTGAAAAAACCAAAAATGGTTTTCTAGATTATCTTTTGTTAGATGACAAAGGCTTTCCTTTTATTGTTCTCGAAGCTAAACGTGAGGATATTCATCCACTTGCCGGAAAGGAACAAGCACGAACATACGCACATTCAAAAAATTGTAGATTCATAATTCTCTCAAATGGAAATCTGCATTATTTTTGGGATCTGCAAAGTGGAAATCCCAGCGTCATCGGAAAATTCCCCACACTTGAAGAAGTTAAACCCCGCGTTGAATTCAAATCTAATCCGAATAATTTAGTTAATGAAATTGTTAATAAAGATTACATCGCTTTAACTCAAAAACCTGATTATGAAAGTGATCCGCGTTGGATTGATAAAAGCCAGAGATCGGAGTTTATAGAAGATACGGGACTTAGATATTTAAGAAAATATCAGTTAAGAGCAGTTCATCGAATACAGGAAGAAGTTGCGAACGGAAATGATCGCTTTCTTTTTGAGATGGCAACGGGAACGGGTAAGACTTTGACTGCGGCGGCGGTTATTAAATTATTTCTAAAAACTGGAAATGCCAGACGAGTTTTATTTTTGGTTGATCGCTTAGAACTTGAAGATCAAGCAGACAAAGCATTTAAGGCATATCTTAAAAATGATTATAAATGTGTAATTTATAAAGAAGCTCGGCGAAGTTGGAAACACGCGGAAATTGTTGTTTCTACTGTTCAATCTTTTACCAAAAATAATAAATACAAACGTCTGTTTACACCGAATGATTTTGATTTGATAATTTCCGACGAAGCACATCGCTCAATCAGCGGAAACAGTCGGGCTGTATTTGAATATTTTATTGGTTACAAACTTGGATTGACCGCAACGCCGAAAGATTATTTGAAAAAAGTTGATTCGACGAAAATGAGTTTAGACGATCCGCGAGAGTTGGAGCGTCGGACTTTATTAGACACATATATAACATTTGGTTGTGAATCAGGTGAACCGACATTTCGCTATTCTTTGATTGATGGAGTTAATCAAGGGTTTTTAGTAAATCCGATTGTCTCCGATGCGAGAACCGATGTAACAACTCAATTATTATCTGAGAAAGGCTACACGATTGAGATTTCAGACGATGAAACCGAAGAGGAAGAAATTGACGAAGTAACAGATTCCGAAGAAGCAGAAAAGAAAACATATTTTCGGCGTGATTTTGAGAAAAAATTCTTTTCCGAAAATACGAATAAAGTTTTTTGTCAGACGTTCCTCGAAAATGCTCTGCGTGATCCAGTTACAAAAGAGATTGGTAAATCCATTGTTTTTTGTGTAAGCCAACACCACGCGGCGAAGATTACGCAGATATTAAATGAATTTGCGGATATAGCTTTTCCGGGTGAATACAATTCAGATTTTGCAGTTCAGGTTACATCTTGGATTACATCCGCACAGCAATTTACGATCAATTTCGCAAATAATAATCTTAATGGTGCGGGAAATTTTAATCCGAATTATCGAACAAGTAAAACACGGGTTTGCGTAACGGTTGGGATGATGACAACTGGCTATGATTGCCCGGATTTGTTGAATGTTTGTTTAATGCGTCCGATCTTTTCGCCGACAGATTTTGTGCAAATAAAAGGACGCGGAACACGTAAGCATAATTTTTTAAGACAGCTAAGAGATAATGAATTGGCGGAAACAATTGAGAATCCTCAAAAGCAGAACTTTAAACTTTTCGACTTCTTTGCCAACTGTGAATACTTTGAAGAGGATTTTGACTACGACGAAATTCTGAAACTTCCCGCATTAACAAGTTCAACCGAAACAGAAGATGGTGATACAGGCGGCGGTGGCGGTGTTTTGATTGAAGGCTTTGAAAACTTTAATCCTGACTCTTTGCGTTCGCTTAATGACGAAGTTATTGGAACGGAAGGAATGCGGGTTGACCGTATGCTATTTGATCGTTTTGAGGAAGATGTCAAAGAAGATGCGGAAGTTCAAGCGATGGTTGAGCGTAGGGATTTTGATGCGATTGAAAGATACATTATTGAGAATCTTTTTGAAAAGCCTGATGAATTTTATAATCTCGAAAAATTGCGAAAATCTTTAAAGATAGATCGGCGTTTATCTCTAAATGAAATAATCAAAAAGATTTTCGGGTTTATTCCTTATTTCAAAGGTAAGGATGAATTGCTCGAAGATGAATTTGAGAAATTCGATAGTCGTTATTTGCCGGACGAAAAGCATTTTTCTACTGCTAAAAATTATTTCAAAAGCTATCTAACCGATGAAGAATTTAGGGACATAATCGAATCAAAACAATTTGCAAGGCTTGCGACAAATCCGAATGGTGCTGTTTTTCGTATGTTGCCGCCAGAATTGAGAGCGTTGATTCCCGAATACATTAAAGATAATGTTTCGCTCAATAAATTTATGGAATAAAAGATAGATTTCAATCTAAGAAACAACTTGATTTTAATTTAAGGATAAAATATATGGCTTTCAATGGAACTCTCTTAGACCTTACTCACGATGTAAACAACATTGTTAATAAAACAATTGTCGAAGGTTATGATCATGGTCATAACGAAGATGGAATTACAATTGAAATATTAAAGAATTTCAGGAAGAAATTTGAACAAGCAGAAATTACTGATCTAGCGATTCCTACGAAACTTCTTTGTGGAGCATACAAATATACTAAAAAATATAAATTAGAACAAAGATTCGGTGATATTGCGGTATTAGTAAAAATACATTATAAGGACAAATCCACTTTAGAAGGAATAGGGTTTTTAGAAGCAAAAAAAAGAGAAGAAGCCACTGGTAGATTTGGAGCATTTAAAATTAAACAGATAAAGAGAATTTACAATAATGCTCCAAATTCTTTTGTTTTAACCTACGATTATAAACCAGCGAATAATCAATCAAAAGATATTGACTTAACTCTCCGAGATAATTCTAAAGCATTTCTTTTAAATCGTGACAGTATTGTGGCGATACCACTTGGCTCTCCACTTGTTACAAGTGCGGTGGTAATTCCAAATAATATTATTCTAAGAGAGAAAAAACTAAAAGTCTCATTGTATCGAAACGCAATTCCATTTTGTTATCAGCTTTGTTATAGATTTTTATTAGGATTTGACTTAAATTTTACTGAAAGTACTGTCAAACCAGCAAAGAATTTCATAGATAATCTGCGATGTGAACACATTATGGTTTTTGATGTTCTCCAAGGAGATATTCAAACAGATAATCTCGCTTCAAATTCTTTCAGAAACAATACTGATTATACAAATATATCTGAATTACAATAACTTCAAAATTTTATGCTCGATAAAGAAACAAAACGCAGAATAGACGATGCTCGGAATATACTTGTTGGGAAGATTCCCGATCCGAAGAGTCAGGTTGAACAGATTACGATTGCCTTGATCTATAAGTTTATGGACGATATGGATAAGGAATCAGAGGAGTTTGGCGGTGAGCGGTCTTTTTTTGTGGGGGAATTTGAGAGGTTTAGTTGGACGAAGATTTTTGATCCGAAGTTGAGCGGGTTTGATACGATCAATTTATATTCCGAAGCGATTGAGCGTCTGGACAAGAATCCGAATATTCCGCAGTTTTTTCGGGATATTTTCAAAAATGCTTTTCTTCCTTATCGTGATCCTGAAACCTTAAAACTTTTCTTAAAGACGATCAACGAATTTCAATACGATCACAGCGAAAGGCTCGGCGATGCGTTTGAGTATCTGCTTTCGGTTCTCGGTTCACAGGGCGATGCGGGGCAATTTAGAACGCCACGGCACATTATTGATTTTATGGTTGATGTGGTTCAACCGAAAAAGAATGAAACGATCTGCGATCCGGCTTGCGGCACGGCGGGATTTTTGATTTCGGCTTATAAACATATTCTTGCAGAAAACACCAAGCGACAAAAAGGAGATATGTTCACGCCGGAAGAACGGACGCGGTTGATGAAGAACTTTATCGGCTACGACATTTCGCCGGATATGGTGCGGCTCTCGCTGGTCAATATGTTTCTGCACGGCTTTCAGCAACCGCATATTCTTGAATACGACACATTGACGAGCGAAGACCGTTGGGATGAAACCTTTGATGTCGTTCTGGCAAATCCGCCATTTATGTCGCCGAAGGGCGGGATTCGTCCGCACAAGCGTTTTACGATTCAGGCAAACCGTTCCGAAGTTCTCTTTCTCGATTACATTGCTGAACACATCAATCCGACGAGTGGAAGGGCGGGCGTAATTGTTCCCGAAGGAATTATCTTTCAAAGTTCCAATGCCTACAAAGATCTGCGGAAAATATTGGTTGAAGATAAATTTCTTTACGCGGTTGTGTCATTACCTGCCGGAGTTTTCCAACCATATTCGGGCGTGAAAACTTCCATTTTGCTGATGGATAAATCTCTCGCCAAACAGAGCGATAAAATTCTTTTTGTCAAAATAGAAAATGATGGCTTCGGTCTGGGGGCTCAACGCAAAGAACAGCAAACTTCCGAATTGCCCGATGCTGTCAATCTCATTGAAGATTTTCAAACGGCAATCCGTAGTAAAGATTTTTCTAAATTTGAAGAAGATGCCGTCTTACCTTTACAAGCCGCCGCTGTTGAAAAAGAAAGAATTGCCGAAAATGGAGATTTTAATCTTTCGGGTGATAGATATAAAGTAAATCTACAAAAATATACCAAATTTGAAATCATAGATTTAAGTGAAGTTGCAGAAATAGGTGCGGGAAATTCTGCTCCACAAGACGAAGATTTTTTTATAGATGGGAAATATCCTTTCTTTAGAACTTCAGATGTTGGAGCGGTGCATATTTCACCTAATCTGACTGTAGCAAGGGATCAACTAAACGACAGAGGAATTAGAGGCTTAAAACTATTTAAGAAAAATACAATTTTATTTCCAAAAAGTGGAGCATCTACATTTTTGAATCATAGAGCAATGTTGGGAGTAGATGGTTACGTTTCAAGTCATTTAGCAACAATTAAACCCAAGAAAGATGAAATACTTCCTTTATTTTTATTTCACTTGTTAAAAGAAATTGACGCTAGAGATTTAACAAATGATATAAACTATCCTTCTCTCAAAATCTCCGACGTAATGGAAATAAAAATCCCACTTCCGCCGCTTACGGTTCAGCAAGAGATAGTTGATAAAATCGAATCTTTCCAACGCATTTTTAACGGAGCAAAGCAAGTTATTGAGAATTACGAGCCACAAATTGAGATTTTACCAGATTGGGATGTTGTTGATTTTGGCGATATAAGCGATTTTAAGAACGGCATAAACTACACAAAAAACAGCGATGGTGAATTTGTAAAAGTTTTAGGAGTAAGAGATTTCAAAACAAATTTTTATGCTCCATTAGATAGTTTCGATACAGTTCAAATTGATGGAGGTTTAGCTGAAAATTATTATCTTCAACCAAATGATATTGTGTTTGTTCGCTCAAATGGAAATCAAGATTTAATTGGACGAAGTGTAATAATTCCCGAAGTTGATTTCAAAGCAACATTCTCAGGTTTTACGATTCGCCAACGATTTCTTACTGATAAAGCCGATCCGCTATTTTTTGCATATTTGTTAAAGACTGAAGATGTAAGAAGAAAACTAATAAATAGCGGAACAGGTGCAAATATAAAAAGTCTTAATCAAACATCTCTAAACGAATTAAAATTGCCGCTTCCGCCACTTGAAGCCCAACACGAAATTGTAATTCAAATCGAAAAAGAAAAGAAGTTAGTTAATGCTAATAAAGAATTAATCAAGATTTATGAGCAGAAAATAAAAGACGAGATCAATCGGCTTTGGGAAGAAGAATAAAATGGAAGAAGCCTACGAAATATTTGATTATTTGCCCTTATCTTTCAAATCACCCACCGAAACCGAATACAAAAAATTTTTGTGGGAAAGCTTTGAAGTAAATTATAACGCTGAAAAATATCCTTTCGCATTTATTGCATTTAATATGCTCTATATGAGCTTTGTCTATTTTGAAATCTGGCAAATCCAACAAAATCGCCCGAATGATTTTGAGATGGCAATGATCGGCTTTGATAACATCAAGGAAAATCAATTGCTCAATGCGACAACTCCTTTCGGATTTTCCGTAATAAATGAAAGTAAAGTTTTAAGATTTCTTAAATTAATTAATTGCGAAAATAATCGGATTGGTAATTTTGCAAAAATTGTTCAAAAGCGAAATGATTCATCGCACAGCAATGGGGTTATTTCTCTAAGTTCACAGGGAGCAATTGACGATAAAATCACGGACGTAATCAAACACGTCAAAGAAATCCAAACACTTTCAAAACCAATCGTTGAAACTTGCTTTGTCGAATTTCTCAAAGAAAGTTGGAATCCCGATGACCGCAGATATTACGGCGACGAAGATCAGATAAAAGAAGAACTAATCCACAGAAATTATTTCTCACAAAAAGATGTAAACGCAATGAGAAACTTTACGACTAAAAGTTTAGAAAATGAAGAAAATTATGAAGAGATAAAAAATTTGTTTTACGCTTTCCGCGACCTTTATAAAATTCAAGAATAAAAAATCTGTTAATAAGGTGGATGTTGCCGAAAGATACAAACTCGATCGTATCTTTCAGTTTTTGTATTTGTGCGGTCATCTTTCTGCGTTGGTTGCTGCTTTTTTGCCAATTAATTCTTGATTACCTAAATTAACGTCAGTTCGGGATAAGGAAAACAGGTAAACTATTGTGTTTTTAATAACTTGCAAAATTTTGAAGTCAATTCTTGAATAGTATGCAGTAGAATTTAGAGGGTTTAATCGCTTATTCAACAGAAACTTACAAAATTGACAATAAAAAACTACCTTTTTCAGCTAAGTCTTTATTTTTCAACAACTCTCATCCCGAACTGACGTTAAATTAAATGCTTATTGATACTTTTCGGGGGTTTGGGCGGAAATCCCCAAGGTGCGATAGGTCTTATAGGTGTGTAAAATCTGATATAAAATCCATTCAAAATAGATTTTATATCAGATTTGTCTATTCAGAAAAATTTACTTTTTCTTACATTTTATTGTCTCGACTTGTGTAGTTCGCGGATGTTTCTTAGCATATTTTACTTTTACAAAACGCCCGGATACAGAACTACGTCCGACTTTACGACAGATTTTTTTAGATTTATTAGCCATAATTTTGCTCCTAGTAAATCTACTAGAATCTACCTCCATAAGCATTTTTAGTCACCGTTATGTCTTCAACAGGCGAATTGCTAGATGCTTTCATAATTTCGATTCCGTGTTCACAATCGTTTCTGCGAACATAGCCTTCACCGGAGTCACTGATTATTTGACCGTTTACCGCTCGGAAACGCCATCTATATTCATCACGAGCATCTTTATAAATTTGATAACTGCCGACAGATGTATTTGATGATGCTTTCATAATGTCAACTCCATGTTGACAGTTAGCTTTAGTTGTATAACCTTCACCTGAATCGGCGATGATATTTGTGTTTGTTGCAACGTAACGCCAGCGGTATTCGCCGGCGGTGTCTTTGTATATTTGATACTTTGACATATAATTAATAACCTCGAAACAAAATCAGTAAATATGACTTAAAGCAAAAGTCGGAAAAAAGAACGGATTCTTAATTTATAACTATAAAGGTTTTGTGCTTGCTTAGATGCGGTGCAAAAAACCCAATGCAATAAATCATAACTAGGCTGTTTTGATTCAGTAGTATTCGGGTTTAACAAATGGAGAAGTCAATCATCTGAAGTGATTGGCTTTTTCTCCTTCTCAGGAAATCGAAAATGCTACCGAAATTTAGAGCAATCTCAACACCTAGTGGTTACCATTAAATCAACCACAATATAGTCTATATTTTATCACATTTTTTTCAGAAAGGAAACAAAAAAAAACACCCTAAGTATCTTTTTTACCGATATTTACAGCTTTTTGTAAACAACTTTATTTAGTGAAATTTAACTTTGTTTTTTGGAGAGAAATTCGGATTTATCTGAACGATTCCAAACATTATTTATCAAAATATCCAACTCTTTGGCAGGGAGGGGAGGGATGCAATTACTTCGATTTTTTTCACGCATTATTTCTTCTATTTCGTAAAGATTATTACCCTGTTGCTTGAGACTTCTGCCATGTCGCCAAAGTGAATCATTTCTAGATCCTTCTGTAATTTCGTCACCGATTGAGAATTTACCTGATGTTGACCGTCTTTCAAATTCTTTCTCCCGCCATTTTCTTCTGAAATTTATTGGCAGATATTCAGGCATCGCAACATTTCGCCACTCGTAAGATTTATCTGGAAACAGTTTTGAAGGTGGAAGAAGTATAAAACTGTTTTTGCACCGGGTGTCTATATCGGGAATGATTTTGGCACTTGTTGTGATGATTGAGTCTTTTCGGAAATAGAAGTGAAAGCCCCGTGGAGTTGAAACCGACAATGTATTGCGAAAGTTTTTGTTTTCCAGCCAATCGTTTTCTTTTACATCTACATCAACAATTGTTAAGTGTGAACAGATCTTTAATCCAACATTCAAGTCATTGTTATCAAAAAAGAATTCGAACTTTTCCGCCGCCGTCCGCTTCCTCCATTTGTGTGTATTCAATCCTTTTATTGGGTGCTTACTGTTCGGTGCAAAAGGTAAAATATCCCACTTTGCTTTTAAGTAGCATTCAATCATCAGGTTTCTGTCTAAGAACTGCCAGTCCCCCAGAGCAAACACATTCTTAATATGCTTACAGATAGGACTCCCATTTTTTGGAAGTTTCGTAATTTCATGGCGTGGATTACCACGTTTCCCATTGTGTCCAAATTTAATCTTTATTAGTCTGGCTTCCTCTAGCTCTTTCTTCAAGTATTTAATTCTCGAAGCACGAATTCTCACAAGTTTTGCCAGATTTTTTTCAGTCATCCAACAAACTTTCGGCATTGCCTCATATAAATCTTGTGCCACTTGAGAAACTTGCATATACCATCTAAGAAACTTTTTCTTATCTATAAGAAACTTACCATACTTTTCTGATTTTCCAAGTTCCGTTTTACAAAATTTCGTCAATCAATTTTTTCTAATAGTTCTACTTCTTACAGTGTCAGCACGCAACAGTTAAATCAAAGTAAGTTCAAGTATGTAACACCTATTTTTAACTTCTTATATGTATTGAAAAAGACGGTTTTTGTTGCGTCTAAATTATTTCTATCTTCTTTATTTTACAAAATATCTTTTTCTCTGATTTAATTTCTAGCTATGGATTTAAGAAAAATTAGAAGCCTTGTAATCGTTGCTCTATTTTCAGATGACGAGTTGATGGAACAACTTGTTCTAAAAGGTGGAAATGCTTTAGATATTATTTATGGAATCGGAACGCGAAGTTCTGTAGATATTGATCTATCTATGGCTGATGACTTTGCAGATGTTGAAGAAGCAAGAGAGCGAATTTTCAAAGGGCTTAAAAATAGATTTGCTTCAGAAGGGTATATTGTTTTTGACGAGAAGTTTGAAGCTGTGCCTTCAATCCTTCATAAAGATACCAATCCTCGTTGGGGAGGTTATCAAGTTGAGTTTAAGATTACCGATAAAGAATCTTTTGAAAAATACAAAAACGATATGCAAAGGATGCGTATCACCTCGACTGTTGTAAATCCCAATCAGCAACGGAAGTTCAAAATTGACATTTCAAAATATGAATTTTGCGAAACAAAACGGGAAACAGAATTAGATAATTTTACGGTCTATGTTTACTCATTGCCGATGATAGTTCTTGAGAAGATAAGAGCTATATGTCAACAAATGGAGGAGTATGAACTAAGACCTCGCTCGAAACCTCGGGCTAGGGATTTTTACGATATACACACGGTCATAACTCATGGTGAGGTGGATATTACAACGTCTGAAAATATCGAAATGCTGAAAAGTATTTTTGAAGCAAAAGAAGTTCCTATAGAGTTTTTATCTCAGATTAAAGATACTAGAGATTTTCATAGCACAAATTGGGATGCCGTGAAACAGAGCGTTTCCGGCGAACTTGAAGAGTTTGATTTTTACTTTGATTTTGTTGTTAATCAAATAAATAAACTAGAAACCGTCGGGATAAAATAAACGCCATTTTTTATCGTAGTTTTGTTTTTTAGGTAAATGGTAATCAATATAAAAGTCAAAATCCGTGCCTAGTTTGAGAAGTTTTGAAAATTGCTTCTCAGCAAACCCCGCTTTTTCCATATAAAAGCCTATGGATTGATGATACGGATAAACATAGTCCAGTTTTTTCAAAGTAGCTACTAGAATATTTACAGAAATTTGCTCTTTTGCATTTTTATAAGCCTCAAGAACTTCAAAGATACCGCCGGAATATGCAGGACGAACGGTAATATCTATCAATGTTCTTTCGACATTTGTAATCGGTAAAATTACATCTTGTAACTCAATCTCTCCAACTTCCAATTGTTTTGTGTTTTTTCCATTTATGATAGTGATTTTAGAATTTTCATATTCATAATAAAGCTTAGATTGCCTTTGGCGACCCGCAAAAGCCCTTTCGATGCCAACTTGAGTTAATATGCTTTCAGAAGCAGGCTTCCGGCTTTGTTCATAATTTAGGTAAATTGTGTGTGGAATTTGGTCATTCAAACCATGTAAGAAAACTGCACTTCCATGACATAAATAAGAGTTTTTTCTCAAAGAGCAGGCAACTTCGTAAGCAGATGGATTTCCCCAGACATATCTCTTTTCACTACTTTCATACGATGAGGGAATTTTTACTTCCTTTAACGATAGTTCAGAAGTTAAATACTCTAAAATTGTTCTAACGTTTGTAGCAGAGGAAATGTTCAAGGTTTCTCGATGATTTGAAAAAACACTTGAGATTTCAGTTTTTTTGAAAACGTGTTGATTGAAGCTATCAAATAACTTTCTAATACCCGGCTTTGCTTCTTCCAACCTATGGAGTTCAAATTCTTCCTGCGTTTTTGGGAAGTTATTCTCAGTTTCTTCTAACATTTCATTTTCCTCGAAGGATTCATTCATACGAGTATGTATACCAAAAAAACAAGAAATAAACAAGTTAGTAATATATAGGTATATATACCTATATATTACTATACCGAAATAACAGGAAATAACAGGAAATAATAGGTATATATACCTATTATTTCTACAATTGCTATTCCAGACTTCATTTTCTAATAGGTATATATACCTATTAGAAAATGAAGTCTGGAATAGCAATTCGCGTAAAGGTGTTTAGTGCGGGGTTAGCAATCAATAGGTATATATACCTATTGATTGCTAACCCCGCACGTATAAAATTGTTATTTTACTACGCAAGACAATAATGTTCCATGGAATTTTTAGCAGGTTATTTATTATCAGGGGTTTAACTCAGTGTTCTCAATGTTCTCCATTTTTCTTATTTATATTTTTGTCTAAAAGAACTTATCAGCCAAACAACTACGGCAATAGAGAAAATCAATATAAAAAAGTTAAATGTTGCTCCCTTATAAACAACAACCAAACAAATCTGCATCAGGACTCCGGTAAGCAAACTGCTATCCAAAATAAATCCCAAGTCTTTGAATTTCTTTTTTCTTATCCAAGATACTTCTCAAATACAGTCATACAAAAACAGAAATGGGGGAACGTCTCCCACACCGTTCCCCCGGGTGAGCAAAGAATTAACTTCGCTCGATGTGTTCACAGGGCGTGAACACAAGATATATCCTAGCACTTTTTTTCCAAGTTTAAAGTTATCTGTCGAACATAATTTTTTAACCTGTAAATACGGGACTTCGCAATTACGGTTCTATCTATTCCTGTAAACCTGTATTTACATAAACCTGTATTCCTGTATTTACGGGTTTATGTAGAAATGTAAAACCGAATACCTGTAAATACTGCAATTACTTGACGGCTTACAAATTCAAATATAAAATCCGAATCAATAAAGGCTACTTTCAAAAGTTTCGAGATTGTTTCTAAAACATAAATGATAATTTCATTACTAAATCAAAAGGGCGGCGTTGGTAAGACAACTTTGACCGTTTCGATTGCCGTCAATCTAGCCAAAAAAGGCTACAAAGTTTTACTTGTGGATTCAGATCCGCAGGGAAGTGCCTTGAATTGGTCAGCTAATCGAGAGGATGAAACTCCATTCTCAATAATGGCAATGCCCAAAGCGATTCTGCATAAGGAACTGCCAAAATTTGAGGATGATTACGACATAATTTTGATTGACGGACCGCCGAGCGTCTTTAATGTTACCCGCTCCGCCGTGATGGTTTCCGACTTGGTTCTTATTCCGGTGCAGCCATCACCCTATGACATTTGGGCGGTTGAGCCGATTGTCGAACTTGTAAAGGATTCCACTCTCTTTGATGAAAACAAACAGGCATTCTTTATCATCAATCGGAAAATAGTTAATACAGCGATTGGAAGAGAAGTCGTCAAGGTTTTACAAGAATTCGATTTGCCAGTGATGAAGAGCCACATCTGCCAGCGGGTCAGCTTTGCCGAAAGTGCCGGAGCCGGACAAACAATTACCGAAACCGAGCCGAAAAGCACAGCCGGGAAGGAAATCGAAAAACTAACCAATGAGATTTTGAAAATTATCGGAAAGAAGTGAGAATACCGACAATCAAAGGAAAAATCGCATATAGAAATGTTGGCGGTGGATATATCTGCTTGGATGAACAGAAAGATGTTCATTATGACATGTAAATGAGCTGTGAGGACTTAGATTATTGTAAACTACCATCGGTATAGAAAACTTGAGAAAACAAAGTATATGGCAAAGAAAATAACATTTGGGTCTAATCTCAAAGATAAAAAGGAAAAAGAGAAAAAGAATAAACGGATAGCGTCAAAGGAAGCCGATAATTGGGTGGAAGGTGATGTGCCGCCGAAGTCTGCCGAAGATAAGGAAACAAGTACAAAAAAGTCACCTAAAAAACAAGATAGTCAATCTAATCAGGATAATGAAAAACTTGTAAAATTTACGATAGACATACCAATTTCGCTTCGCACCAAAATCAAGACCAAATGTGCTGTTGAAAATGTGCCGATGAGAGAACGGGTTCAGAAATTGTTAGAAGATTATTTTATGTAATACTTTGCACTTTTATGATATAAACAAAATAATTCAATTTAATAAAACTAAAAAGGAGATAATTTATGAAAATGACTTCCAAAAGTTACCTGCAAATATTTTTTGTTGTAATAATCTTTGTTTTCAGTAATGCTGTTGTAAATGGACAAACCCCCATATCATCTGGTAGTCCGAATCAGTCTGAACTTCAGACGCATAAATTAAACTGGATAAATTCAAAAAACGATTTCGACCAAGATAAATACACTGAGGCACAAACAGAACTTGAAATTGCTTACCTGATTAACAAATCAAGAATCAATAATGAACCAATTCTAAATATTGATATACCTATAAACGAAGCAAAACTTTCATACGAAGGACATAAAAAGCCTAATGAAACAAAGTTATTTGATGGTAGTCCTGTAAGTAATAATCTCTCAAACTCAATTAACAAAAATCTGCATATATATAAATATGGAAATTTTTACATTTCAACTGAAGAAGATAAGGCAGTTGACCAACTCAATGTATTTTACACTATCAGGGCAATCAATATTCTTCGTTACCGTTACCCGGACGCTTACCAAAAACTTTTTGTTGAAACAACAACATTCCCAGAAACTAAACCGAAACTCGGAGATTTTGTAAACAGATATAAGGCTTTTTGGATAACTTTTACTGACAAAAGTTTAAACAATACTGATTTTGATGTAGCTGTCTCACATACACACCTTATAGAATCAGATAAAATCCCATCCTACGACAATAAAGATGTTAGGCGATTCGTAAATGTTTCAATTATTCATATTAATAAGACTAATATACTCGGAAAAAATCCAGACAAGGGAAGTAGATTGATATACGGATTATCTAAAGATGACGAAAATTATCTCGCGTATATGAGAGATGGATTAATTGAAACTCTTTTTCACGAAATGTTACATAGATACATTGATTATCTTAATCCTACTGACCAAAGATTTGTCAACATCTCTAATAACAGAAACAATATACTAGGTGTAAAAACAGAAGAAGCCGCCTTAATTAATACTTCATATCCATATTTTTTAAGGGAAGGCGGGTTAAGCGACAAAGTTCCGACTTACTACTTCAATAAAATATTCAACAATAACATCACAGAATTGAAAGCAAACAATCTGCTTGAAAAATACGCAAATATTTTCTCTGATAATACTAATAATACTCAGGAAGCCTTTACGCTTGGAATTTTTGACTGAGTGTTAAAACATTAGACAACAGCAAGGCGAAGCTGTAGGAAAGTCAGCCGATAGTGTGGCAGTAATTTGTTCATACATCTTAGTATAATAAAATCTTGTGACTTCGTATTTAACCGTGCTAAGATTTCGATACCTCATGTAAAAAAGGATATGAAATATATGAATAACTTAACTACATCAAATACAGAAATAGCCACAGTTGATTGGACGAATTTCTTTCAAGCCGGCAGTAATTGGATGGCTGATGCTGAAATTTTAGAAAACAAAGAGGAATGGTCAATTAGTGATTATCTTTTGATAGGTTTCAGAAGTTTAGCTGTGCTTAGTTACGGTTTGAAAACTGCTGACAGCACTAAAGCATTATTTAATCCCAAAAATCAATAAATTTACTTAATCAAAAATTGTCTTCATACTTTTTCAGCTCTATTTTTCCTAGTCATTATCTCAATTATTTAAAATTGCTTAACTAAAATATTATTGGTAAAATATAAAGGTTCGGGGCTGTGGGAATGGTCCCACAGTTCTGTGAACATTTCATACATGATGCGTTAAACGCAAGGAGAAAAATAAATTATGCAAATAGTTTATTATTTCGCAATTGTTTTTTACGCGTTAGGGATTATTCACTATCTTTTAGGGATCGTAGAATTCTTTTCTACAAGAAATAAATAAAGTAAAAAGGTTTGCAGTGAGCTTCTACTCTCACGCAAACCTTGGATAAAATCTAACGATTTGATTTATTAGCCCTGAGATGCCTATCACGCATCTCAGGCATTTTCAGATTATCATATTTGGCTGAAAAGTCAAGATGTTTACAAGCAAACCGAACACATTTATCGTTTCTATGACAAACGATAAATAAACTATGGGAAAGGGTTTTTCAACTCTTTCCCATCTCTCTACTAAAAGCATAAACAACACAATCCTCTCATCTGAAAAAAAATTTGGAAAAATTCTTTGAAACCGCTAAAATGTTATTAGAAGTTGCAAACTTCTAATTTTATCAAATGAGGTTTATTATGTCAGAATCAATTTTAAATGAATGTAAGAAAATACTGCTAGATGTTAGTGTAAACAGCATTATATTTAATTTAATGGTTGTAACTTCAGCAATAATATCAACAGATAACTTTGAGCAATCCGCCAGTATCTTGAAAGTAGGTTCGCCTTATTTCGCATGGGCTTGGATAGTAGCTATAACTGTTTATATCCTCTCAGTTCTTATGTTTTTGAGATACCCTGGACTTTATATAATGAAAATTAACGACAAAGGGAAAAAATTAGCACTTTCTGCGAACAAATTCCTAGTTGAAGCTTCGATTGCTACATTTGCATTTTTCTTCTTCACTTCAATCTACTACCAATTGTTCGGTTTAGCATTGGCATTGGAATTTGTTGTATTCTTATTTTGTTTTGTTCCAAGTATTCTATTGTTTTCAGTAGCAGTAAATGAACTTGGCTCAGGATTAGATAAATATATCTCCAAGCAAAAATCAGTATAAACTTAAAAATTCGGAAATTTCTAAGCCAACTCGACCTTTTGTTCAATATCATCAGGCAGAATCGCCGACCATTTAATACAAATCATCCGGTGCGTAACGCCGTCAATCATAACCTTCTTAGTGTGACGGTTCCGTTCGGTTGAATAAAGCACGCCGGCTTCGCTCATTTTGTTAAGAATTGCCGTCTGATTCCATTTCTTCGGCAGAAAGACGTTATCAATAGTTTTGCGTAAGAAACCCACATATTCTCCCTGCTTGACGACACCCCGCAGAGAACCGCGTGAAGCATCGTATTTTGCCGTCCCCGAATAAAGGTTGGCATTGGACACAAAATCATCCGCCAGGTCGCTTAGAGCAAGCAGAACGATATTCTGATTGGTCTGCTGGGCTTGGAGATGGTGCATGAGCCAAGAAGCAATGACATCGGATTTGAATCTCAATCCCATAAACGGTGAAACGATTTCGGCGGCAACGGCAATCGAAGCAATATAACCGCTTACCCGACCGACAATATCGGATGAAGAATGATTGCCGAGTTCTTCCCGTAAGTCGTGGTAACGCCTTTGCCATTCCATCCACTTGCTTTCAGTCCAGTTATTAATATGTTTGATAAACATCTGTCCCGCCAACCCGTGATTTGCAGTAAAAATATCTTCCAGGGAATGAACCAGGTCACCGGAGCCTTGCGGAAACGGCGGATATAAACCGCCGATAGGCAGAATACGACCTCTCGCTCCCTCATGCGGACTGGATTCGTGCAGAGGTTCTTCAGATGTTGAAAGAGCAACTGTATTCCAGTTCGGTGTTTCACGAACACCGCCGCCTTTCGCTCCGCGACCTTTTCCTTTCCCGTTGGCAATCATATAAATAATACTTTTCTTGGAATACGCCGGACAGTGCTGGGCATCATCGAGGAAAATCGGCAGTTCCGAACACATCCCGGCGACTTGCTCAATCGCCACATTCGTATTCATCCATTGATGTATCAACCCATCGGGGTCGTTCGGTTTTCCGTAAACGCTTGCCGCAATCTTTAGTGTCGTGGATTTTCCGGAACTCGTATTGCCGTGAATATCCAGAATGAAATTCGGAATCTGCAAAAATCTTTGTAAGGGAGGAATAAAAGCCGCACAAACGGCAATCTGCGGGATAAGTAAATTTCTGTCAACTAAAATATTAACCGCATCCCGCCAAACCGAAAAACTGCCGCGAGTGGATTCAAACGCCCGGTAAATCGAATAATCGCCCGGTCCGACCGGAGCGAATTCAATATCATCTTCGAGTCCGGGCAGGAAGAATGTTTTGCCGGATGAGCCGCGACCGAATTTCGATGTCACCTTTTTGTGCTTTATTTGGTGCGAGAAATAATGTTCGTAAGATGTCAGGAACGCGACAACCAATCTGGCATTATTCGACGAAACCGGACCGCCTTCATTAGACAGAGCCTTAACCAGAAGACGAGCTTCGCACATCTCCGAGCGGGTAATGACAGTTGTTCGCTTTCTTTCCAGATATTTATAAGAAACACCCATCGAGATTTGCCCGTTATCAACATTTTCGTGAATCTCTGATATATAAATAGGAGATTCCGATACAAGCGTGTATTTTGGCTCACCGCCCTCTTTTCTCGGCGGCGTAACCAACCAGAGCGTTCCATCTTCATTAAGTTGGTAGCCGGGTGGAACACTGCTCTTCGGGTCAAAATCAGTTAAAATTCCGTATTCGCCTTTTTGAGCAAGTTTGGCATTGACCTGAGCCGATGCTTTCTCAACCGTTAGATTGAGATACTCTTCGCCGTGAGCCGATTGAGCTACCTTACTGCCGCAACCGGACAGATAACGCCGAAAGAGCCGTTTGACCTCTTCTTTGGCAAAACCGCTTTCAATCAGACTCGATGCAATCCAAAAATCCCTTGAGGACTGGTCATCGCTTCTCCCGGCATTAGGTCCGGTGCGAATCGTGTATTTTCCGGTGATAACTGCATCAATCACTTTTTTGGAAGCTCCGCGAGCCTGCATCTCATCGGGTGTCAGAGCCGGAATTTTTTTAGAATTATTTTCATCTTTTCCATTTAAATCAATACCCACATCTTTTTCTCTTTCCGATGTTGTTGATTTATTATCTGCCGGAGGAATCAGCAGGGAAGATTTATTAGAATTATCTTTGTTAATTCGGACATCACGGGCAATATGAATAAATTCGAGTTCTTTGGGAGAATATCTTGCCCAACTTGATTGATTCTCAGTAATTTCAGCCAGAACCGGTTGTTCGTGTTTGATATTATATGTTCCGGGAAGTCTCATCACGCGGCTTGGATTGATAACCGCATCACTTCCTAGAACATCCCGCAGGCTAACTATCAAAGACTTCCAATTGAGGAGTTCTTCGTCCTTCATCGGCTCTTCTAAGCAATAGTAAAGGTGTTTTCCGAAACCGGAACTGACGACAATCGAAGGTTTTAATTCAAGTCCATTTATCAGTTCAGCAACTTCCATTGCTCCACCATTGTATTTGTCGTAATCCAGATCCGCCCAAATACAGGAAACTTCTGCAATATCAGCATCCTTACCGGCTTTACCTAAATTCGGCTTACGCATACGGGGAGCCGGACCGAATGTGATCATTTGGTCGTTAATTCTTTGTAATATCTTTTTATTAAGTTCTTCGGTATTGTCGGAGAATGGAAGGGAAAAATAATCGGGTGAGCCTTTAACTTTCGGGGATTTTCCGCCGCCGAAGTATCGAAGTTCAATAAATCCGCGTCCTTTGTGCGGAGAGAATATGAAGTCCAAAAACTTATGAGTGGACTCTAACTCTTGAATTTGAGTTTGTTTTTGTGCTAACGTAGTTACTGACATAATCGTTTCGCCCGCAATGCGAAAAAGATTAATTCAAGCCGTTGAGCTGGAACTCAATGGCTTTTGTCTTTTTAAATCATTTAAAATCTTTAACTTAGACTACAAATTAAATAATTTTTTTACTTTCATATTTAAAAATACATTAAAAATCTCGCTTGAAACTGCTTTGCTCCCTGCTTTTATCATTTTCAATAAATCTCAAAAACTTAAAAATCCATCTGGAATACATAGATTTCTCTTCCTAAACATTTAACTTTACTTTGCCGCCGCATTATTATTGAGCGTCAAAAGTTTCTTTAATCCTTCGGCGGAAGGGTTATTCGGGTCTCCCAAGGTATCTAATATATTATCAACGCCGAGTCTGACCAGCTCGCTCATTGGAATCCTTGTAAAATTTGATGCTGCTTCCAGCTTCTTCTTCCTGTTGCCGTCTAGTCCGAAGGTAAACGGTTTTTTAACTTCGGTTATTTCTACTGTATTGCTCATAATTTTTAACCATCCTTTAATTCAAATAGAATCATCTGCACGATTTTTCTGTCTGTGCGGGAACAGTATAGTTACATAGCATACATTAAAGTTACACAAGTTTAAATAACATTATTAAAAATATATAAATAGACTATATTGACTGTTCGGAATCATCTTGATTATTTTCTTTAATGGAAAATTTATTGTTAGTCAAAGCTTCAAGAATTTGATCTAATTTTGGATTCTGTTCAGTAAGCTGTTTTTTGAGAACATTAATTTCCGCATCTCTGGCGGCTAACTCTTCTCTATGTTTCTGATTAAGTCTTTCCTGATGTTCATCACTATCCAAGTTTTTTCTGTATTCTTCTCTTTCTTTTAATGTTTGGTTTATATCAGTTAAAGCTCCACTTAGATCGAAGACACCGTTTTTATCCACATATCTTTTTTCAACCATTTGCTCGGTATCTGTAATAAATCGGGCGGTTGTTGATATAGATGCCTTTAAATCATAATACAACCAATCACTATATACTCCTCGCAAAAAATGTGGATTAACTGAATTTTTGTAATCTTTATTACGTCCTTCAAACTCAAAAAATGTATGTCCCCAATTTTTGAATAATCGGTTAATTTCCTGATGACTATCTTTCTTATGCTTGTAAAATTTAAAATTATTAACTCTAACAAAGAACTGATCCTCTAAATCATGTGCCGAGTTAGACTTGATATATTGGTAAATTCTTTTGTAATAAGTTTGCAAAACTTCCATCATTAAACCGTGAGATGTCCCGTGACATTTTTTATCTAATTCAATTTCAAATGGTTTTTTGCTTTTGATACGATGCTTTGAAAACTGAAGACCAATGATACCCTGAGACGTAAAGAAAATATTCTTACCAATTTTACAATCTCTTACCAATTGTTGACGAAAGCCTAAATATCTTAGAGTAACTAAATGAACTAAAAACAAACAAAGATTGATATTTTTAAGTGACTCTGCTTTCGGTCTTTTTTCCGGTTCGTTTCTAAAAGAACCTTCCCTAACAATTACCCGGAACTGCTCGGTTAATTTTTCAATCTCAGAATCCAGCCAATTACGGTCGAAAATTTGTCTCTGCAATTGTTTTCTTTCCTGACTGGTTTGATCATCTAAAATAATTCTGTACGATTGACGAAATTGCTTTATCGGCTTAAATATACCGAGGTACTTTGCTTTGGCAACAATAGCCCTTATAAATATCTGAAAATGATGTGAATCAAAGTCCTTGCGTTTAAACTGAGATTCTCTTGTTTGTTCAATATATCTGATTTTATCAACGTAAGGATTGGAGAGAATCTTTCTAGTTTTATTGTTGAATTTATCATCAACAGACTTTTCTTCAAGGCGTAATAAATCACATATTCCAATATTTTCATCTTTGTTTAGATCAAGTTTACTAATACAGTTTTTTATAACTTCAACATACATTTTAACCGTCAGAGAATTTAACCCCTTCATTTTAAAACCATGGCGAGAAGTCTCTAACTGAAGATCACCTAATCGATGAAAACCCATTTCCGTCAGCCTGATAAACTCCTCAAGTTCTAATTCCAATTTCTCAGGTATATATTTCTTTTTAGGCTTTGGTTCTTTGATTAAAGAGTGCTTTATCGCTTTGGATTTTTCATCTTGAATACGTGATACTAACCCTTGTGCTTCTTTGAAAGAATATGTTTGCCTGACCTCCAGATATAACTCTGACAAATATTTCGAGTAAAAAGATTCAACATTTTCAACATTTTTCTTTTTTTGAATTTTTAGATATACGCTCAGTAATTTACGCCCGGCATCCGTTAAAGGATAATCTTTACGTTTGTTTATGTCTTTAATTTTAATATTGCTGCATCCTACTCGCGGAAGCAATAAATACATTTCCTCCATAAACTTCGGATACAGGTCAATCTCATCTCTGATTCCAGATTCAGCATTTATTATGCGAATTATTCCCAGAGTCCTTGATTTAATTTCTCCTTTGTATTTTTCTGAGCAATTATATTCATCAATGAAATTTACAAAACTTCGGCTAAGTTTGTTCGCATGTTTTTCATCAACTAAATCAAGTAGTTGTAATTTAGTATTGTCTTTCAACCCAATATGGATCGAATACTTTTCTAGCACATTTCTAATTTTATTATAATTTGTTGTGACTGATTTCTTATGGTTCAAGTCATCTTGAATTATTTCAACAAAACTTCTTAGGATTTCTTTATTCATAAACTCCCCTTCTTTTTTCAACTTTAACACATTGTTTCATATGTAAAACATTTTTGCTACACCAGTGCTTAGACATATCCTTGTCTAAGCACTTACTGGGAAACAAAGAATATTGGATGGGATACAGGGAAAACTTTTTAATAATATCGGGGAATCTTTAGGACTTATAAAAAGAGACAAATGATATAGTTTCCCCACTTCCCCACTTTAAAAAGTATATTTCATACTAAATCTTTTACTTTTTTTGAAAATACTTTTGGAAATTGATTAATATTTCAAGAAGAAGAAAAAAAAAAAAAAAAGTGTGGTATTGAAAACAAAGGACTTAGATATTTGTTCCAAAGAAAAGGTATTCAACTATCAATACAGTTGAATGTCTTGAAACATTTATAAATTGTTGTTTTTCCAGTACTTTACGTTCTTGCTGTTTGGAAAAAACAAAAATAAATTTAGAAAAATCTACTATCATCAAATTTAAACCCCTATGTTTATTGAGTTTTTCTTTGGAAAAAGAAAAAGGTGGTTATATAAGTCTATTATAAACTTCTCTAGTCAACTGAACATCCTGTAAGCAGTATTTACTTATTAGAGCATGTTCATCAGCAAGAAATTTGTCATAAACAAGACTCCCATCAATTCCTTCAGTTTTAGTCATATCAATCCCAAGCAGTTCCGCCAGATGTACAAGTGAGATCGAACGCTCCCGGAAATTCCACAATGCCCACTCCTTCATCGTGTCGTAAATTGGTGAATTTCTATATCTGGCAAAACTTAGCTGCACGGGTGGTTTGACTTGAAGAATACGAGAACGCTTATAAATGAATGGCAAATCAAAATCCATTACGTTGTGTCCGATAACAAGATCATATCGAGGATTAAAATCTTCCTTCATCATTCCCCAGAATCCCCGCAGAGTTTTCCGCTCGTCAAGATGAAGCTCTTCCTTTTCGATGTCATAGCCAAACACACCTTTCCTCCATTCCTTACCGTCTTTTTCTAAGATGACACCGATGCACAGAACCCGTCCATATTCGCCTTTTAACGCCAACGAGCGGTAATGCTTGTCAAGTTCCCGGTGTTTTGATTTACTTAATTTATATTCCTTGTAAGCTGGTTTAGTAAGTATGTGCGGAAGTATCTTTGCTTCAAATGACGGCAGAACAGCTTCATCGGGCGGCAGTGTTTCAATATCTACAAATACTTTTAAGGTCATAATTTTTTATTTTTCAAAGAGGGAAGTTTGCCAAGTGAAATCAACTAAACCTCAATATTCATCAATATTTAAAGGACTATAAAAAAATTCATATAAAATATTTTTTACAGTTGCTACAAAAAATTATGGGAAAGCGGGAAAAATTTTCTTATTGCTGAAACATTATTGCATTTATGATACAAAACTTACAAAATTTTTTCTTTAATTTATTTTATTGTGATTTATTTTTTTAGAGTGCGTTTGAGATTTATTTTGTAATATAAGTATGTAATCTTCTAACAAAATCTTTTTTCAGTTAAAGTAAATATTTGAGAAGACTGTTAGTATTTATAATATCAGACGCAAAGTATTTCTAATTTTTACATTTTGACTAATTCCAGCCGCCAGCCATCGTCAAACTTTTGAAAGATTGCCTGCCCCTGACTTTCCCCCGTTCAGGAAATGGTTTTGTCCTTGTAGTAAAGTTCGTGTTTGCCCTGAAGATTATTCTGCAAATCTGCCGGAAGCGACTTAAATTGTTTGCTGCCGGAATCAAATACTTCTCCCAGTTCGGTCGGATTCCATTTATAAGTGAAATTGACGATGGCAGTATTCTCGCCCTGTTTGGTAGTTCCGGGCACCTCGCTGAATTCTTTTAAAGCGAGAGGCAGTTTTTCTTCCTGGTTGATTTGAAGTTCTTCCGGCACATTTGCTTTTTCCCAGAGAATTCTGCCTTTTGCACTTGTTCGAGTTGTTAGTGAAATGTAAAACTGCCCGCCCTTACCATAGAAATTCGGGTCAAACTTAATAAATTCCTGCTTAATATCTACATAGCCAAGATGCTTGACGACAGCAATATCGGCATTCTCGTAAAGAAGTTTTTCAAGGTTACGTTTCATCGCATCTTCTTTTGTTTCCGATATTGATATTTTAGAGACTGAATTTCCCTCTCCCTTTTTTTCGGTATAAGTTTCTAAACTGAGTGTCGAGATTGATTTGAACTCCTTTGATTGCTCAATTTGAGATTGAGCCTCCGAGCGGGATAACTCACCGGTGTTACAGGATGACAGTAATATGATTGCTGTCAGTAATAAGACCAAGCTGATTAAAAGATAGTTTTTCTGTATTCGATTTATAAGTTTCATAATTTTAGGTATAGGCAAAAAGGTATTAATAATTATTTGATTTATTTGAAATTCATTATTTAGCAGAGTTCATACTGCCATTCGATTTTCACTAATTTGTTACTCTTAAAATAAAATGTAGCAAGTCCTTCATTGTTTTTAGTGACGTAACTCATCATCTGAAAACCTTCATTGGTATATTGAGATAGTCTAATAAAAGTGGATAAAAAACTCTCTATGGATAAAATAGAGAATTATGAAAAGAAAATATGATGCTGAGTTTAAGCGAAATGCGGTGCAGAAGGTGCTTGATGGGCAGACGGCGGTGAGTGTCGCCCGGGAATTAGGCGTTGGGGAGAATCTGATTTACAAGTGGAAACGAACCTATCTGCAAAATGGTAACGGGGTTCAGAGTTCTGAGCAATTAAACGAGATCGAGGCATTGAAAAAGCGTAATCGTGAACTGGAGATGGAGTTAGAGATCATAAAAAAGGCGGCACTCATCTTCGGGAGAGAAAAGCGTTAAGATACAAGTTCATTGATGATGAGCGTGTAAATTATCCATTGAAAATGCTGTGTCGGGTGATGGAGGTTAGTCCGAGCGGATATTACGCCTGGCGAAAAAGGCTGACCCGACCGCCGCAGATGAGAAGAAAGAATTTAGCTAAATTAGTTAAGGATTGTTATTTTGAGAATCGCCGACGCTGCGGAACGCGTCAGATCAAAGCGAGTTTGAACAAACAAGTCCTTGCTATCGGGTGCGAAGTTTGATGCGTGAGCAAGGCTTGGAAGCGATCGCTGCCAAGAAATACAAGCCGCGGACGAATGATTCAAAAGGCACGCTTGAAGCGGACATAGTAATTTCAGCTTTGATCAAAGCGACCCGCAAAGGCTTCATCAAAGCCGGAGCGATCATTAATAGTGATCGCGGCAGCCAGTATGCTTCAAACGGATTTCGGGAATTGCTGAGAATAGAAGACTTTCGCCAGCCAATGAGCGGGCGTGGCAACTGTTATGACAACGCTCAAGCGGAAGTTTCTTCTCGCGGTTCAAGTTGAACTGTTTGAAGGCGGGGTGTTCGAGGACATCAGCGAAGCCCGCACGGAGATATTCAGTTACATCGAAGGCTACTACAATCGGGTCAGACTGCATTCGAGTCTGGGTTATCAAAGTCTGATGGAATATGGTTAAATTTGAAACTAAAAAATGGAGGAAAAGATAGAGAGTTTTATGTCCACTAAAACTTGACCATAACAGCTTGACTAACTTCTAGAACTATTTTAATAGTTAGTACATTATAAAAAAAATCAGAAATCACTTTCCTCCCGGTTTCTATCTCTTTCAAAAGTACTCATTACACCCTTGTTTCCGTGGAAAGAAGCATCCGAAGACAGTCGTGTCATATTGGATAGATCCGGAGGATAAAAAAAAAGAAAATGAAGAAAACCACGAGTGCTAAACACTTTTCAATATCAATGGAATCTTCAAAAAGGCACAGTTGCCGATCTGCGTGATCCGAACAAAGTGCTAAACACTTTTCAATATCAATGGAATCTTCAATTATTTAGCTCAACTGTTAACTGTGCTTTGAATATGTGCTAAACACTTTTCAATATCAATGGAATCTTCAAACTCAAGGGGGAGCGGTTTTGAGTATGAGCCGTTCCGTGCTAAACACTTTTCAATATCAATGGAATCTTCAATACTTTTGCTGCTAAAATGAACACTCATCAACTCACCTGTGCTAAACACTTTTCAATATCAATGGAATCTTCAACTTTCCCAAATCGCATAAGCCAAATCCTGCGTAATGTGCTAAACACTTTTCAATATCAATGGAATCTTCAATTGATAGATGCGATCATTCTGAGGTCTCCTTAGTGTGCTAAACACTTTTCAATATCAATGGAATCTTCAAACTTTCCTCTCACTATGCTTCGCGTCCGCCTGTTGGTGCTAAACACTTTTCAATATCAATGGAATCTTCAACCGTCTGCACGGCAATCGCTGAATGGTATTGCTGGGGTGCTAAACACTTTTCAATATCAATGGAATCTTCAAATCACGCTTGAGAAATTTCACCTTCACTTCTGTGGGTGCTAAACACTTTTCAATATCAATGGAATCTTCAACGCGGTCAAAAACTTCACTCAGCAGCGGATAATCGTGCTAAACACTTTTCAATATCAATGGAATCTTCAACGAGGCTCAGAAATTATTTAATCATTTTCTTGAGCGGGTGCTAAACACTTTTCAATATCAATGGAATCTTCAAGATTCAGGCGGAATATCCAAAAGTTCAAGTGAAATGTGCTAAACACTTTTCAATATCAATGGAATCTTCAATTAAAATCTCCGACTTTCAGGTTTTCCGGCGGCAGTGCTAAACACTTTTCAATATCAATGGAATCTTCAAAAGGGAGCGATGGAAAACTGAAATTATGGGACAATATCGTGCTAAACACTTTTCAATATCAATGGAATCTTCAAACCGAAAGGTGTCGGCATTGATTTAGAGAGCGACACGTGCTAAACACTTTTCAATATCAATGGAATCTTCAACCGTTGGATGTTAGATTGTATGATTGTTCTAATTGTGTGCTAAACACTTTTCAATATCAATGGAATCTTCAATTGATCTGGCTTCCGAATTAGATATTGCCCTTGACAAGGTGCTAAACACTTTTCAATATCAATGGAATCTTCAATTTAACCAATTCCACATATTCTTTTTATTCCTCAATGTGCTAAACACTTTTCAATATCAATGGAATCTTCAAACGAAAGCGGGAATTAGCACATCTTACGTTTCAAGTGCTAAACACTTTTCAATATCAATGGAATCTTCAATGTAGCGATTACGTCCTTCGGCTTGAACGGTTTTGTGTGCTAAACACTTTTCAATATCAATGGAATCTTCAATAAACAATGTCCAGTCCATCACCTTCGGGTTGAGTGCTAAACACTTTTCAATATCAATGGAATCTTCAATTTGAACAAAGGCTGTCCCTGCATCACGGACTCTCGGTGCTAAACACTTTTCAATATCAATGGAATCTTCAACATTTTTATAAAGGTCGGATTCTTTTATTTGAGTGCTAAACACTTTTCAATATCAATGGAATCTTCAAGTTGGCAAGGTTGCGGTTTAATACAAACCAAAAATAGTGCTAAACACTTTTCAATATCAATGGAATCTTCAAACACGGTAAAAACGGTGGACAGTCCGACACAGTTGAGTGCTAAACACTTTTCAATATCAATGGAATCTTCAAGCTTTCAGATTGCCGATGGTTAAATTTTTATCATGTGCTAAACACTTTTCAATATCAATGGAATCTTCAAAAAGAAGTTGATAATTATCAGCAAATTCTCCCGAAAGTGCTAAACACTTTTCAATATCAATGGAATCTTCAACGTGCGAAGACGAATTAGCACAAGGTGGTTTACAACATTGTGCTAAACACTTTTCAATATCAATGGAATCTTCAATATGAAAAAATTCTTCCTGCGTGCGTTCCTTTCCAGCTGTGCTAAACACTTTTCAATATCAATGGAATCTTCAATGCGGGATATTTAAGTTGCGTATTTGCAATAAGTTGCAGAACCTTTTGCGGGTATGTCCGTCATAATCTCTTAAATGTATCTTTTTTGCTTTCATATTTCTTTCACCTCCTTTTGTAAATTACTGTCATCATTGGAATTATCTTTCTTATCAAGCACCTTTTGATTAAGTTTTTAGTAGTTATCGTTAATTTTATTAGTTCATATTCAATTTTCAAAGATCAATTCATTCCACATCCGCAGATGCTTGAGTTTGATCTTTTTGTAAAATTTTTTGAGTTTTACGCGAAATCAAATGTTTTATCATCTTCCTTCCAGGACTCCGGGCGATTTAGCGAAAGTGTTTTTCCTTCGCATCTTTCGCAGATGTTCAGTATAAGCAATTTGTCTTCATCTGTTAATTCTTTTTCTAATTCCCATCGAAGTTTTTCAATTTCGATCTTGGTCAGACGACAGCGGAATATCGAATACTGAAGCCGTCTGCCGTAGCCGTGCATTTTCTTATAAACCTTTCGCCAACGCTTCGGATCGGTTATATCGTAACAGATTACATACCAACATTTGTTTGCCATAATTTTTTACTACCTCAAACGCATTCGTGCAAATAGTCCGCCCGCATCATCGCTTGTCTCGGCGGAAGCTAAATTATCCGTCCATTCAGGGTATCACGAAGAATCGTGTAAAAATATACCCTTAGCCTGCCATACAGATTTTTACTCCTTATTTTATAGTAGTTATCATTGCTTTGACTTGCCAGCTTAGAAAATTATTTCAAAGTCGATTTTGAAACATTCATAATACTTCTATATTTTTTTGAAAGAGAGGTTTTCTCTTTATATAACAGGGGAATAACATTCATAGCAGTAACATTAAAGGATGTTAGTTTTGGTTGATATAACTTTGATTTGTGTAACCAATTTATTTCACTAAATTAATAACCTTTTTCAATTTTTCTCTAGTATATTACTTGAGTAACAAAAAACGAGCGTTTTATTTTACTGCTTAAAAGTCATTTCTTAGCGTATATTTTTACCTAAATCTTCGTGAAACCCTAAATCATAAGTTCACCTCAAATAAGTTCACCTCAAATATGATTTTATTATAACCCATACATATTATTTTGTTTATTTGTTACTTTGAAAAAGCATTTTGGAAGCTTTCTTTCATCATCTCGGTCGAGGATTCGGCATAGATCTGTGTTGTTTCGATCTTTGAATGTCCGAGAAATTTCTGGATCTGTTCAAGCGGCATTCCTTTTTCCAACAGAAATGTAGCAACCGTGTGGCGAAGCAGATGCGGATGAACTTTTTTGGTGATACCGGCTTGCTCGGCGGTTTGTTTGACGATCTGCTGTATTCTTCGCGGGGTAAATTTTGTATGGCGATTCGATTCAAACATATAGCCGACTTTCCGACCGCTTAAATGAGTTTTTAATTCCTGAGCCAGTTCCGGCAGGATCGGCACATAACGGCTTTTACCGCCCTTCCCTTTTTGGATCAGGATCATTAGTTCGTCGAAATAGAAATCTTCGACTTTGATCGAAACGAATTCCGAAACTCTCGCTCCCGTCAAAAATAAGGTTTTCAATAATAAGCCGTAAGAACTTTTTTCCTGATAGGCTTGTTTGATGAGTTTTTGTTCTTCATCTTTGGAAAGACGCTGAATGACATTTTTGCGTTTTTTCGGTTGTTTGATGTCGAGTTCCCGGCGAACCTGCTTTCCGATGTAAACCGTTTGATCGTAGGTCAGATGATACTGCCGCCAGAGTTTAGCGGTTTTTTTGATGAGTTGCCGGATTTGTTTCTCCTGGGAATTTCCGCCCGGGTAATAGGATTTCGGTTTATTCATAAAAAGCGAGTATTTCGTTTTACAAGTTGAAGTGCGAAATACTCGCTGATTATGGACAAGTTTTGATGGAAAAGAAAGCCGAAACTATCGAATAATTTCGCTCTTTAAGCAGAAGGCGAAATTATCGAATGTATTATTATACGAGTAGTTTTTAGATAAAATTCCCAGTTCTGTTCCAAAACCACCTCAACCCCAATTGAATATTTTATTAACCTATTATTTACTTAAAAATATGAAACTACTTGTGGCGGGGATGGGAAATATTCTGCGGGGCGATGATGGCTTTGGAATTAGAGTAATGCAGGAATTAAGCAAATTGGAAAGTATTGACGAAAATGTTGATATTTATGAAGCGGGCATCGGCGGCGTTGCATTGGTGCAGGAATTGATGAATGGGTATGATGCTTTGATCTTGGTTGACGCAGTTGAAAAAGGCGGTGTGCCGGGAACTTTGTATGTGCTTGAACCGCTTGAAAATGAAACGATCATTGACAATAGAGAACTTCATCAATCAATGGTTGATATGCACTATGCCGATCCTTCGAAGGTTTTGCAATTGGCAAAGGCTTTGGATGTTTGTCCGCCGAAAGTGGTTCTGGTTTGCTGTCAGCCGGAATATGTTGACGAAGCGGTTGAAGGTTTGCGTCCGCCGGTAGAAAAAGCCGTGCCTTTGGCGGTTAAAGAAGTTTTGAATTTGATTAATGAATTCAATAATAACTGATAATTTTTGAATTCATTGGAAATGAATTACTCACCCAATTTATCTATTTTTTCCTGCACGCTGGCGGCGACTTTTTCGCGGTTGGCAGATTTCCAAAGTTCAACTGATTGCCCATATAATTTTCTTGCTTCCGTTTTATTATCAAAAGCAACTTGGGCATCTCCGTAACTTCCCAGAACGTAGGCTTGCAGGGTTTTGCTTTCGATATTCCGGCTGTTTTCGAGAGCCTGTTCGTAATATTCAAAAGCCTTTTCTTTATTTTCCAATTTTACGTAATCGCCGCCGATCCTAGCCAGGTTTTGCGTGAATTCGGGTTTATCATCGGCTTGTGTCCAAAGCGGTTGAGCCTGTAGATCATACTCCAATCCCTTCTGTAGATCATTCTGTTTTTTGGCAATTACTCCCAAAATTATATGTGTGAACGCCGCCGAGCGTTGATCACCGATCTCATTCCATATTTCAAGAGCCTTGCCGAAATGCTCTTTTGCCTTCTCTAAATCGTCCATTCGCTGATAGGCAAAACCCATCGCCCGCAAAGTGTTGCCTTCGTCCGCTTTTTCGCCCGTTTCCCGCCAAATTTCCAGAGCCTTTTCATAAAGCGGAATTGATTCAACACGGGTTTCGGCTTCGGCACGAAGTTTATCGGCTTCTTGATGAAACTTGACGGCAGAGAGAATTTTGCGGTCTGTGTCGGTCAAATTTCTATTGTCGGCTAACTCTAAAGTATAAGTTCCGGGTTCGGCATTATCTGAAAGCGTGAAAATATTTATCTTGTAATCGCCCGTATTTGCCGCACCGATTCGAACTGTTTCCGTTCCTCGTCCGCTGGTCGGCGTGTCGAATTCGCCAAGCGATTCGCCGTTCGGAGCAAAAACTTCGGCAATCACATCAACGTCATTTTGCTCTATTTTTAATACGAGATACTGATCTTTTTCAAGCGGAACGGTGTAGGAATGAATTTCATCATTAACAACGCTGTTCGTTACGGGATTTCCTTTTACAAGTTGATTCGGATCTGTTGTTTGATTTGAAAAACAACCGATACCGATCAGGGAAAATAATAAAACTACATTAATGAGCGATAAATTTTTAAAATTTGCTTTCATAGATTTTTACCTCAGATAAATCAGTTTATAGATCAAACATTTAAATACTTCGATTTTTAGCACTATTGATGTTACTCTCTTGTTGAATATAAATCAACAAATTCGGATGTCTGCTCAGTTCAATATGCCAAAAAAATCCCTTCAAACAGTTGCCGCATTAATTTTAATCTTTACATTTGCAGTTTTTGCCAATCCGCCAAAATACGGCGGAACGGTCATTGTTGCCGTAACGGGCGATCCGAGCGGTTTGAATCCGGCGATCACGACGCAGGGCGGCGTTACGACGATTGGCGGCTCGATCTTCAACGGATTGGTTGCGTTGGATTTTAATCTGAATCCCGTTCCAGAGCTTGCAACAAAATGGGAAATTTCCGACGATGGACGAACTTACACGTTTCAACTGGCAGAAAATGCCGAATTTCACGATGGCAAACCGCTAACCTCCGATGATGTAAAATTCACATTTGAAGAACTTCTTCTCAAATATCATTCACGGACGCGGGCGGCGATTGGCGGTAATTTGAAAAACATCTCCACACCTGACGAACACACCGTCGTGTTTGAATTTGAAAAACCTTACGCCGCTTTTTTGCAATTGATTGATGTAACGAACGCCCCCGTTATGCCTAAACATTTATTTGAAAACACAGACCCGCTGACGAATCCTTACAACACAAAACCGGTTGGAAGCGGACCTTTCAAGTTTGGCGAGTGGCAACAGGGAAATTATTTATTGCTTGAAAAAAACGAGAATTATTTTAAAGAAGGCAAACCGTATTTGGACAAAGTTATCTACAAAGTGATGCCGAATAATTCGACTGCCGCAATTGCACTTGAAAATGGCGAGGTTGATCTGTTGCCGAATGTTGATCCGCTCGATGTTCAACGGCTTGAGAAAAATCCAAACATAATCCTGACAGATAAAGGACAAGAGGCGTTTGCCGGAGTCGAAACGATTCTGCTTAATCTCAACAACAAACCGCTTTCCGATGTCCGCGTCAGACGGGCTTTATCGCACGCGATTGATAAAGATTACATCGTCGAAAAAGTAAAATTCGGCAAGGCAAAAGTGGCGACCGGACCGATCTCTTACAAACTTAAATGGGCGTATAATCCGAATGTTACGACCTATAAACACGACGCGGAACTGGCAAAAAAAATGCTCGACGAAGCCGGTTACAAAGCAGATGCGGAAGGTGTTAGATTTCATCTGAAAGCGGTTTATGCTCAAGGCTATGCAAAGATCTTTGAGGTTCTGCGTGATGAATTCAAAGAAGTCGGCGTGGTCCTCGATATGAATCAGGTTGAATTCAGTTCGATGGTTGATCAGGTTTATATCAAAAAGGATTTTGATGTCAGCGTCAGTTCGTTTGAAAACGGTCCCGACCCGGACATCGGGGTAAAACGCACTTTGATCTCAAGCAACATCGGTGCGATTCCGTTTTCAAACGGTTCGGGCTACAAAAACGCACGGGTTGACGAACTTTTCGAACTCGCCGCCGCCGAAACAGACCGCCAAAAACGTGCCGAATACTACTTTGAAATCCAAGAGATCACCGCCAAAGATGTCCCGTATTTCCGCCTCTATTCCGGCACATCCGAATCCGCCTACCGTAAAGAATTGCAGGGAATGTTCGAATGGAGTGCCAAATCCGGCACATATTTCGCCCAAGATGCGTGGTGGCTTAATGGTGAACGCCCCGACAATTCCGCATCGGAAGTTTTGGGAAACAGGCAGTTTTATTTCTTTGCAGGTCTGGCGGTTTTGGGGTTGATTGCGGTTATTTTGATTTTGATTAGACGAAAACTCAAAAGAATATGATTTATAGTTGAATAAAATTAACAACAGCTTTTAGTTCCTGCCTGAATCGGCGGACATTTTACAGTTCCATAACTGCAAAACACGCAACAATCTCCGGGCTTTGGTTTTAAAAAGGCTTGGCAATTTGTGCATTCGTAGAAAAATGCACAAGCATCTGTCGGCATCGTTTCCGTTTGTTTATGCCCACATTTCGGGCAAGTGATTTCTGATTCTAAAATTACATTTTTCATATTTTTTGAATCTATTTTTTAAGCATCTTCCAACCGATAAAGGCGATAATTATTCCGAGAATAGTAATTGAAATTAAAATGCTGTCTTGCAAAAGAAAACTTAATCCGAGCGTTGCAAACAATCCGGCAAATATCCAAGTGAATCCGCAACAAAGAAGGGCTAAAAACACGCTTACGCTTCCTACTCCCAAAAGTGTCTTACCAAGTTTATTCTGTGATTTTGTTTTCATAAAAATTTCTTGAAATAGACGAACCGCCGCATTTCGTTTCAAAATGGTATATGGCTCGTCCGTTTCCTGTTACATAATCAATTTAAGACAAAGGAAAGCCTAAGCCTTCTGCCCGGAGCGATTCTTCATTGATATCTTGACTTTCACAGCAATCAGCTATTTTCCCGTCAATCACAACTGATGGAACTACCTTTATGCCGTAATCTTTTGCACGTTTCGCAACATCTTCTTGTTGCATATCTAAAACTTCGACTTCGCAGGATTCACAAGCGATTTGTTCGACCAATTGAATGGTTTCATCGCAAACTCCGCATCCCGCACTAAAAATTTCGACTTTTCTTTTGTTATTCATAATTTTTACCTCATTAAAATTTATCTTCTGAACTGAGGTTTTCAAGAATCGGGCATTCACTCACAGAGGCTTCATTGCAACAACTTTCAACTAAAACTTCCAGAGATTTTTTCATTTCCCGCAAGCGTTTAATCTTATTGCCGATGTCGCCAATTTTTTCAGTTGCACGATTCCGCACATCCGATGTTGTCGCTTCCGGCTTTACTCTCAAATCGAGTAATTCCTTTATTTCTTTGAGCGAGAATCCTAATTCCTGAGCTTGTTTGATAAAATGAATACGATTTATGCTTTTGTTCGGATACAAACGATAGTTTGCATTTGAACGTGGCGGTTCCGGCAACAATCCAATTTTTTCGTAATATCGAACCGTTGCAGAATTTACTCCGCTTTGTTTAGCCAATTCTCCTCTCGTTAAACGTTTCATCAAAATTTCCTCACTAATTTAATGATAAACCCTGTAGATAAGTTCAAGGTCAAGCCACATTAAAAGGTTTATTAAATCTCCATTTTATTAAGTTGAGCCGACCTTGCCTGCGGGTTGAGCAGAACATTGAGCCAATCGCCGACGATGTTTAGCGAAATTACGAGCAATGCCAGAGCGATTGTCGGGAAAATTATCATCCACCAACCGTCGCGGATAAATTGTTGTCCGTTGTAGAGCATATAGCCCCAATTGATGCGGGTTGTGTCGCCGATGCCGATGAATTCAAGTCCCGCCTGCAAGATGATGACACGCCCGACCATCAGCATCATTTTGGTGATGATTATCGGAAAGGCGTTAGGCAGAATTTCGTGGAACAGGATTCTCGTGTGGCTTGCTCCCAAGGCTCTCGAAGCCTCGACAAAATCTCTCTCCTTTAGGGACAAAACTTCAGCCCGGACAATCCGTGCCATTGTCGTCCAGTATGTAAAACTCAAAATAATTATCAGATAAAAAAACGTCGAACCGAAAAGGGCGACGATGACCAACGCCAGAAAAAAACGGGGCGGAACGAGGAAAAGTTCCGTAACACGCATCAGAAAATCATCCCAAAAACCGCCCGCATAACCCGCCACCGCTCCAACCGAAACACCGATGATCGTGCTGAGGATTGTAACGATCACGCCGATCAAGATCGAAGTTCTCGCTCCGTGAACGACTCCGCTGAAAATGTCTCTGCCGAGGTCGTCCGTGCCGAACAGAAATTTTGCAGACGGCGAATGAAATGTTGCGGCGGAAGTTTTAAGCGGATCAAACGGTGCAATGAAGTCAGCAAAAATCGCTACTAATAGAAAGATAATCAAAACAAACAGCCCCGCTAAAGCAAGTTTATTTTGCACTAAAACGTGCCGGTAATTTTTTATATGACCGTTCATTTCGTATATTTAATTCGCGGATCGAGAAACGTATAAGTTAGATCGGTGAAAAAATTCACTACAACAACAGAAATAGAGATCAGCAAAAAAAGTCCCATCAAAACCGGATAATCTCTGGCAGTTATGACTTGAATCATCAATCTGCCAAGTCCCGGATAGCCGAAAACAGTTTCGACCAAAACCGCACCGCTCAAGATCATTCCAAGGCTACTGCCGAGAATCGTAACGATTGGAAGAAGGGCATTGCGAAGTGCGTGAGAATATAAAACCTTTGTTTCAGAAACGCCTTTGGCACGAGCTGTCGTAATAAAATTTTCGCCCAAAACATCAAGCATTTCCGTTCGCATCAGACGCATTATCTGGGCAATTTGAATAATTACGAGAGTTGCAACGGGCAAAGCGAGATGTTTTGCTAAATCAAATAAATAAGCCAAACCGCTCAATTCTTTTTCAACCGAGATCATTCCCTGTGCGGGAAATAATCCGAGATAAAGTGCAAAAATTAAAAGCAGGATTTGTCCGATCGAAAAGGATGGAAATGAATTTCCGAGAAGTGCAAAGATGTTTGCAATGCGGTCAAAAAGCGAATTTTCCCGCCGTGCCGCTTCGACTCCGAGAACGACACCGGAAAATGTCGCAATTATCATCGAAGATAAAGTCAGCAGAAGCGTCGCCGGAACGCGGCTTAAAATTACGGATGAAACTGGTTGTTGATAACTTAAAGAATAACCGAAATCGCCCTGCAAAATCTGTGAAAAATAAACCCAAAGCTGTGTCAGCAGAGGTTTGTCCAAACCGAATTTTGCACGGATAAATTGGTAATATTCCTCATTACCGCTCTGTCCCGCAAGATATGTAACAGGGTCGCCAGGGGCGAGATGGATCAGGAAAAAATTGATGACGATCAAGAGGATTATGAGGATTATTGATTGAACAAATCGCCTTAATAAGAATCGTTTACTGAAGCGGGAAAATGAGATTTTCATAAGCTTTATTATTTTTCAGTTTTCCCACATTTTTGCAAGATTGTTAGATTAATTTTCGTTTATGGCAACAGATGTTTCCTGCGTTGTCCACACCTGCCAACGCCCGTCGCGTTTGACGTATGTATCGGTAAAACGAACCTTTCTATCAAAAGACTTGTTTTTTTCATCGCGTCCTTTGAGATGATTTACGCCGGTTATGACTGCTGTTCCGCCTTCGATGCGAATGTCCATCTCGGAGAGTTCGGCGGACTCAATGACGGTTTTGTCAGCTTTCATTTGTTCGATAAATTTTGCCCGTCTGCTGATCGCACCTGTGCCGTTAATTTCGCTGGCATCGCCTGTAAAGTTTCGTTCAAACCACCCCGTATCTCGTTTTATCAAGGCGTTATTCCAATCGCGTTTCATAAAATTCAAAATGGCAAAGTCGCTCATTTCGTGATTAGCATTTGTGACGGCTTGCCAGCGTCCGCCTCGTTTTTCAAGGACGTGAACACTCCGGTTATAGTAGGTTTCTTCCCTGCCGTTAGGGAATTTGGCGGTTACAAGAAGTCGGTGCGTGATGGTCGCCGTGTTTGGTGTGCAGGAAATAATGTAATTGTCGGAAATTACGTTATCAGCCGTTTCGGGATTAGCCTTATTTCGCGTCGCCCGCCGGAGAATATTGTCAATCGTCTCGGTTTTACCCATCATCGCGGGCAGAGCGACAAAATCGTCGGCAAAAGTATTTTCCAGATAAGCACGGTCGCCGCGCTGTCCGGCTGTTTCCCACGCCAGATCAAAGTCTTGCAGAGCCTTTTTTTCAGCATCGCTGCATTGACCGAAAGCGAAGGTTAATGCGGCTGTTATTAAAATCATAATGGCTAAAAAGTGTTTCATAGTTGAACTCCATTTGTTAAAAGCATATAGAATTGATTATAAACAAAATTATCTCAGCCGAAGAAAACTATCCGCAGCAGACCGACCGCACCGCCGGCTAAGACTACCAATAAGACATCTGCCTTAAAACGATAGAGTGCGACGAAAGCCCCAACGGTCAAAATTGCGGCGAACCAGTCCATATTAACAATCAATCCGTCTGGAAAGATAACCGCCGCGCCGAAAACCAGTGCGAGATTTAAAATCACGCCGACGACAGCCGCCGTTACGCCCGACAACGCACCTGTCAGATTCTTATTGCCGCGTAATTTTTCAATATAAGGAGCACCCAAAAAGATGAACAGAAAGCACGGAAGGAAGGTAACGTAAGTGGTAACAAGTGCGCCCGTAACTGCGCTTGCCGTTTGATTCATCCCGCCGGGATTGTTCCAGCCCGCCATAAAGCCGACAAACTGCAAAACCATCACCAGCGGTCCGGGCGTGGTTTCCGCCAATGCCAAACCGTCAACCGCCTGCGTTTTTGTAATCCAGCCGAATGAACCGGCGGCGGCTTGCGTAACGTATGCGAGCACGGCGTATGCTCCGCCGAAGGTTACGAATGCGGCTTGTGTAAAAAAGCGGTATTCCTGCACGTGCAGGCTATCGAAGCCGCGCCACGCAGCGAGCAACAAAAACGGCAATGTCCAAAGAAATAAACCTGCTGCGAGAATTTTTAAAACCCTCGTGCGGCTCGGCAATGTATGAGCAGGCGGCGGAGCGTGGTCATCAATGACAAGCGGTAATTTGTCAGCCGGCTGTTCGTCGTCTTTTATCTTTATATTCTCTTTTTCCGAAGCGGACGGCACGGCTTGAAAGGATTTCGGTGCGTAACGCGCTCCTAACAAACCGATAATTGCTGCTGCTAATACAATCAGCGGAAAAGGAATCTGCAGAAAATAGATGGCGACGAACGAGGCGGCGGCAATAAGAAAATGCGCCCGTCTTTTTAAGGCTTTGCCGCCGATTTTGATAACCGCTTCGACGACGATAGCCACTACAATCGGTTTGAAACCCGAAAGCACGCCCGCTACCGCCGAAACATTTCCGTATGCCGCATAAATGTAGGAAAGCGCGAGCAAAACGAAAATCGAAGGAATGACGAAAAACGCTCCGGCGACAATGCCGCCCCAAGTGCGGTGCATCAGCCAACCGATATAAATGGCGAGCTGCTGCGCTTCGGGTCCCGGCAGCAGCATACAATAATTGAGCGCATGTAAAAATCTTTCTTCCGATAACCACCGCCGCCGCTCAACCAATTCACGGTGCATTATCGCAATTTGTCCGGCGGGACCGCCGAATGAGATGAAACCCAACTTGAGCCAAAAGCGAAAGGCTTCGGCAAAAGAAACATCGCGCTTTGCGGATTGAATTTCATTTTCGCCTGTGTCATTTAAGCTGTCCGTCGGGGCAATCGGTTTGTCTGCTTCCATCTCGTTTATCTAATGCCGCATTGCCTGATCTTTTCCTAATTCATTAAGCGCGGTGCGAAAACCCTGAGCTAATTTATCAGCCGCGCCGCGTCCGTAATAATGCAAAAAGACAATTCGCGGTTCATCGCCTAGCATATGATTGTGCAAAGCGACGACTTCCAAATTATTTTGCCGTAAAGCCTTGATTACCTGATTTACTTCCGGTTCCAGCATCGCCATATCGCCTGCGATATGTGCCGCGTCTTGTTTGCCCGCAAATGCCGCCCAAGAATTTAAGCCAATGGCGACAGTTATTTCCGCGCCCATCGCCTTCACCGTCAAATCGTCGCGCCCGACGGTGTATTTGTAAGTCGCACCGTTGACCGCGCCTGTCTGACCGACGATTTTATCCAGCACGGGCAAATCGAAAATCTCTTTTGCCGTGCGCGTCGGAGCATCCGTTTTCGGTTGATTGCCGGGAAACAGTTTTGTAGTTTTGATAGCGGCGGCGTAGCTTTTCGCCAGACTCGCCGCATCGCCCGCGCCGTGCAGGTGCATATAGAAAATTCGCGGCTCTTCATAAAAAAAATGATTGTGGATTGCACTGATTTCTAAGCCGTTGGAGTGAGCGGCGGTAATCAGCGGATTGACTTCCTCCTGAAGCAGCACCGTATCGCTCATCAAAACCGCCGATTTGCCGTCAAGTGTCTTTTTAAAAGAAACCCAACCGCCGAAGCCGAAGGAAATCGGCACGGACTCGCCTTTGACGGAAACTTTCAAATCGTTGCGCGGCAGCGAAACAGTATAAAGGCTTTCGGCTTCGACATATTTTCCTTTCTTTCCGAGCGCGGTTTCAATCGCTGTCATTTCCGCCTTCGTGAGCGGCGGCGTTTTGCTGTTTTTCCGAGCCGTTTCAGTTTGCCCAATGCCTTGTATATTCACCACACCGACTGCTCCCAAAACAGCGAAGCCTTGCAGCATTTGCCGGCGATTTATTTTTTTCTCTTCCATAATAATACTCCTTTGCTAAAAGACTAATGTTGATGACTATGACCGATTGCCAGACAAGGTTCTCCGCTTTGACAGTCGCAATTCGGGTCGTCGCATTCGTAATGACCTTGTTTGGTCATTCCCTCAAACTCGTCGGCAAAACGTCTGCCGCCTTCGATCACGCCTGTTTCGGTTAGTTCGTAAGTATCCGAAAAGTTAAAATCTACCAGATTCTTTTTCTCAAGTGCCGATAAATTAACGGCAAATGTTTCGTCGGACGCGTCGAGAAATTTCTGTAATTGGGCGACGGTGATCTGTTCGCCGAAGCCTTCGCCACGCATCCAATACATTACCTGCAAAATCTCATCCTGCCAGAAAATAGACGGCTTTTCTTCGGTTTCAATTAATTCGGTCGGTTTTTCCTGCATTTTGTTTATCCCTCCAACGACAAAGCGACTCTGACAACTCCATTTTCCACTTTCGACGGAAGCGTTTCAAGATTCAGATCGGCATTGTCCATACATCGCCCGTTTTGCCGCACGTCGAATTGGAAGCCATGACACGGACAATGCAAAATATGTCCTTCTAAAAAACTTTTCTCAAGCGACTCGCCGCCCTTCGGACAGGCGTTTTGAAAAGCGTAGATCGTTCCCGCAATATTGCACAAAAGCAAATTTATATCCTCTAATTCTACCACCCGCAGATCGTTTTCGGGAATCTCGTCGGCACGGATTATCGGCATTAGATTTTCTGTCTGCGAATTGGTCGGAGCGGTTTTAAGCGATTGAATCTGCACTAATTTGGCGGGCGGTTTTGGGGGAGCGATCAGATCTTCATACTCGACATTGAGCAGATCGGGCGTGTTTTCGTGCAGAGCCTGTTCGATCTCGCCTTTGAGCATCGCGGAGGAAACATTTGCGGTTGCGGAACTTCCGATAAGTTTTAGACGGGCAACACCGTTTTTTACTTCGACGAGTTCGACATCAGCACCATACATTTTTAATTGTTCACGGGCGATCTCAAGTGCGTTTTCGATGCGGGTTTCGAGCGGTTGAGCCATCAGATCGTGAACCATCAAAACCGCCTGCACAAGTTCGTCGCCGCCCATTTCTTCCAAAATCCTTTCGCCTTCGGGCTGGGCGGAAACTATGTCGACGATTCTCTGCAACGCTCCGTGATGCAGATCGAGCAAAGTATAAACCAACGCCCGTACGTGATTGCGACCCGCTTCTTCCGGGTGCTCTTCGATTGATACGAGCAGTATATTATCTTGGT
>MWWI01000007.1_pt1 | contig 47025 bp, 40 predicted proteins | sample 1047321 | NCBI WGS metagenome assembly MWWI01 (sample SAMN06349966, study PRJNA376086) | soil metagenome | isolation source: FI-1 sample Antarctic (ecotone) soil | place: Antarctica | reverse complement strand
CCCCTCTTTTGGTTTACGACATCGGACGTGATCTTCGAGCAGCCCCTAAAGGTCAAAATAAAAAGCGTCGAGAAGGAAATACCGATGTATCTGGAAAAGCCGGAACTCGTCTTTTCAAAGATTTGGGCGACACCGGCGGATGGCGATGAGGAGATACGTTTTCAATCATTAACGGATTAAATAAAATGAGTAATTCATCTTTAAAGTGTTCAACTTGCAGGCGGACGTTTTCAAGCGTGGCGATGCTTCGCAATCACGCGCGTGAACACCAGAAACAGACGAAACATTGTAATAACTGTGGTGCGAACTATGCGCGCAGTGCTTACCACCGTTGTTAGTAATTAAAAAATACAGTACATTTTAATACTGTATTTTATAGTTTTTTGGAAGCGAATTAAGCATTATGCCTTAAAGTTTCTAGCAGAGCGTTTATAAAACTACTACAATAGACATTGTCTCTGTAAGTAATTTTTGGTAGAACGCCGCCCCTGTCATAATCATTCGCTACTCTAAATTCAAAATATTCATCCGCATCAATTTTGTGTTCGGTTTCCTCAAGAATAAAACTTTTCATTCTGGGAATTTCCTCGGTGTCCTCGACGACGACGACATATTTCTCATCATGGTTCACTGCACTATTCCTCCTTAGCTATTTTAAAAAAATTTGATTCACTAACGACATTTAAAAAACTTTCTTCATTGTCTGTGAATTTGATTGCCTTGTTCCCTTCTTTTTTCAAAACTTCAATGTAGAAATTTCCCTTTAATAAACTTTTAGTAATGTGTTTAGATAGATTGTTAAATGCTTGTTGATCTTCTTCGGAAATTTCTTGAAATGGATCGGGGTCTAGAATACCTACATCAAACTGAGTTTCAGATGCTCTGTGGAGAGATTGATAAATAATTTTGGTCACATCTGTGATTAAATCTTGGATGGTAATTAAAGGAATGTTTATATAATTTGTTAACTGATTGGTAATTTGGTTTTCGATTTGTTCAATGACGAGATTAATTTGTGGATTTAAAAAATTAACTTGATAGTCACGGAGTTTTTTGACACTTTCGAGAATTGAAGAAGCTGATTTTTGTGAGCACTGATGGCAATCTCCTTCTTCGTGGAGGATCAGGCATTTTGCCTTCAATCGGTCGGCGTTGATAAAGTATTGAACCTCGCGCCTGACACCGCCAGAACTTTTGCCTAAAAATGTGGGTCGTAAAACCAATAAATTATTGGTCTGTTCAACAAGATGATGATCCCTCCAAGCAATGTCTTGTTTGATCTTTCTATCTAAAATGCTCATTAAGTAATGCACTTGTAAATATATGCTATCATTTAATTTAAGGTCTGTAAACTTCTCCAAAATATTTGTAAGTCCTAAGAATTCGACATCATACGGAACCAAAATTGAATTAAAAATCTGACGGTTGTGTGGCAGTTCTGGAGCCAATGAAACAAGAGAGGAAATTGTCCATCTTGGGGATAAAAAAGTAGAAAGCAGCAACTTTTCGTCTTTGGTTTTTGGTTTAATTCTAATTTTCTTTATTCTTAATTCATCAATTGTGGTTGGCTCAATTAAAGGAAATTGCTGTCGAACGTGGTTGGCGATTCTAGCTATTTGGCTATATAGCTCGCTATTTTCAAATTTTTCGTACTCAAAAAAACTTGTGTCTGTGTCTTTCTCAGTACTTCTTCTGACTTCAGAAATAGGATGAGACAAGTAAGCCGATCCTTCTAAATTTCTTATAAGTTTCCATAAAGTTTGTTTCGGGTGTTTATTGGAGAAAATGAACGAGGGAACTCCGAGATGTAAAGCAAAAATATCTGTTAATAAAATTTCCGACTGTCGCCAGTCTATATACTCAACTAACTTAAAAATTGTAAGCTCTATAAAATTTAGAAATCTTTGTTCATCGTTTTCTTCCTGTGTGACTTCTCTTCGACGAAGAATTGCTCTTCTGTCTCTACCTCTAAAATGAATGTCATAAATGTCATCAATAAAATTAAAAAAAGCCAAGAATTTGAATTTTTTTAATTGATTTATGTCTACTCCTGAAACTCTCCATTTATAATCATAACTAAAAAAAGAGCTGTGAAAGAATACGAATATGAACTCTTCTTTGGCAACATTTACTTCCTCAAAAGCTGACTCAGACGCTTTTTCCCATAGTTCTTTAATTTTACGGGGTGGCAGAGAAAGCAGTCGAAACCAAAAGTCATCTGTTTCGTTTAAAATCGGGGTAGAAGAATCTTTATAAAAAATTTCTCTCAATTTTTTGTCAATAGAAACTACTCTTGAAGATACTGAGAATTCCTTGTTAAGGTAATCTTTGAACGAAGTTAGAGAAGTTCCTATACTGAGTCCGGGGATTGAATTAAAGCCAAAAACTTTTTTCGTGAAGTTTTTTCTCTGTTCCATTTAGAAACACCCACCTAATTATATTATATATAAAACATAAAAGAGAATCTTATGTATTTTGTCACTAATGTCAACTGCGGCAGGGTGAGGGACTACCTATGATTTTGGTCACACTGTTGCTGAGTATAACCATCCGGTTTTTCGTCGGCTTGTTGCAGGCGGTTAAGTGCATCGTAAGTGTAAATCTGTTTCGCCACATACCCCTGACTTGCCCCGACTGTTGGAATCGCAATTTGTTGGCTCAATACGTTTCCATTATTCTGAGTCGTGCCGTAATCGAAGTTTAACTTTAATTTGTCTATACCATCTTTAATTGTTCCGAGTGCAATCTGCGTCGGCTGCAATCTGGTATTGAAAACCGTGCTTTCCCATTTGCCGTTGCCGAGCTGCATCGAGCCGACCGCGCCCGCCGCCGTATAGGTAAATGAATCGGCGTACAGTGTAATAACCGAAGAAGGATGATTTACACAAAATTTCTTATACCCTCATTTTTTTCACCCTCCAATTACAAACATGAGCTGGATTTCTTAAACTTAACAAAAATATAATCTGCTATTGATTCTTCCGATCTACTAATTCCTGACTTCTGTAGAATCTCCGCTGCTTCTCTAAACTCCTTGGTGCTTTTGACTTCCAACGTTACTTCATCACCTTCTTTCAACTTCCTTCGGCTAACTCCCTGAGCAACTTTGATTTCGCCTTCATTATAATCACCTTTACACACCTTTAACACTTTATACGTCAAGATAACATAACTAAACTCTGGCGGTTCTTTTTCTTGGTCGAAAGAACTTTCTGGAATTCTCACAACCTTAGCTTTAATCCTTAAGTAACGATTGCTGTCTTGACCCATACAAGTGAAAATGGAAATAAACGGCAATAAAAACAAAAAAATAATTAATTTTTTCATAATACTCCTCTAATGATAGTTTATCTTGGTACTTGAGTATTTTTAGGGTTTTTAGGGATAACGTTTAATTCAACATTTTTTGTAACATTAAGAATAAACCTCTTGTTACTATCCACTTCAAACCTAAAAATGTAGCCAACCTTATTTTTTTCTCCATCGTAGATATAAACAGATTCACGCTGACCTTGCGCTAAATCTGGAAGATACCCTCCCCTTCTTGGGGAATAAGTTTCTCCGTCCAATTCTGACATAATTAATGATTCCATTGTCAACCCCGCTCCGTGGGTTCGAGGATTACCGTCTTCGTCCGTATCAGTGTAGTTAGAATTATTTGCTTGGTTGACCGCAGCACCTGAATATTCTGCCAAAACATGTCCTAGCTGTCCCGCGACAAAATTTCCTGCACCTATACCCCTTAATTTTTGCAAATCGCCTACATCAACTGTTCGAGAGGAAAACCTATCAATAAAGTTACGTGAATCGTTTTTTGTAGTGTTTAATGTGACAGTAACATCATTGCCTTTTCCATCTTTTAAGTTTTCAATAACATTTTTTAATAAGCTCCCTAATTTCTTTGAAGAACCTTTACTATCGGCAGTTCCGGCAATTAAGACTTGTCCTATTTGATTACAACCTGCCTTTTTATTAACTTCTGTGCATCTACTAAGTTTATAACCTGTTGATTGTTCTAATTCAGAAATTAAATCACCCGCATTGTTGCCATTAATGACTAATGTTTCGCCTGTCGGGTCAATGTATTTAAGTGGATTATTTTCAACATAGACATATTTATTATGACTTTGAGGAAGAAGTATTTTACCCGCTATAGGATCAGGACTTGTAAAACGTCCAAAAGAACTTCCGAACATTCTAGCCTTCGCATAGTCTAGTCCTGTTTCAAAATCCCTTTCATACGAGGTGAACTTCTGTTTGACGGTGTCCGCCCCGTAACTCGCTCTGGCAATCTCTTCGCCGAACGGCTGATAATCGTGTCTCGATATAACATCGCCGTATTTATCCGTGTTGATTCGCGGACTTCCCAAATGATCCGATGTCAAATAACTTACTTTTGCATCCGCCTGTGTTGCAACAACGGTCGAATACTCCGCCACCATTTTACCACTTGCGTCGTAAACAAAGATAGTGGTCTCCCCCGTCGAAGGAACATATTTCTTCACCCGTTTGCCGTCGCCGTCGTAGAAGTATTGTCCGATAACATTGCCGTAAGCGTCTTTGACTTCGGTTTGCTTGTTCTCGCCGTCGTAGGTGAATGCCCGGCTTTCGGCATCAATCTTCGTGTTTCCCGCCGAGTCGTAAGTGTAGCCGACGAGTTTGTTGTTCGCCGTATCAGCCGAAGGATTGCACACCGCCTGCGGGCAGCCTGCCGGTATCGTCGTTGTTTTACCCGCCGCTGTGTCAAACGTGCGGTTGCCGTAGCGGTCGTATTGAAAGGTTTGCTTCCAGGTTTGTGTCGCGCCGTTCATCTCGACGGCATCCTTGATGCGGTTGAGCGCGTCGTAAGTGTAAGTTTGCGTCGCCGTAAAAGCACTGTAAGTCTGATTGTTTCTCGTCTCGGTCGGAACGGTGATGGTTTGACTCAGCACATTGCCGTTGTTGTCGTTTTGTCCGGTCGTGTTGTAAGCGAAATTCAGCTTCAGTTTATCGGTTCCGTTCTGCAAAGTTCCCAAGGCGATCTGCGTCGGCTGGAGTCTTGAATTGAAAACCGCGCTTTCCCATTTGCTGTTGCCCAACTGCATTGATGAAACCGCACCGGCTGCCGTATAAGTGAAATTCTGCGCGTAATCCCAATACGCCGCGCTTGCGGTCTTTTTGCTTTGCACGACCGCCAAATCGCCGTCATTATCCAGCACATTCTTCACCTTTCTGGTTGACGGATAAGTTTCTTCAATCATCGCCCCCGACAGATTGTAAACGTAGGCGGTCGCGTAATCGGTTCCGTCGGTCGTCTGCTTGTGTCCGGTCACTCTGCCCATTATATCGAACGAAGTATACTCGGTGACGGAAAACGGTGTTGCGCCCGTGCCGGTGACGACCTTGGTCAGCCTGCCTTTGGCGTTAGCCACGTTGTCGTAGGTATATGAAACAGGCAAACTCGCCTGATAATTCGCCAAACCCGCCGGAGCCGCGTAGCTTCTATTGGTTACTCGATTTAATGCGTCGTAAAGGTAGTTGGTTTCTACTAAACGCGCATCCGTCTTTTTGGTCAGACTCCCGTTATTGTCATAGAGATAACCGATTGTTCCCGATTCTGGATTTTGTGCCGTCAAAAGCCGGGACAAACTGCTGTAACTGAAATTTCTGTTCGTCTGCGTTCCCTGAATAACTTTCGTTAAATTATTGAGGGTGTCGTATTCATAACTAGTCTTTAAGCCGTTCAATGATACAGCCGGGTTGCCGAAGGTGATCGCTTCCGTATCCGTGTCTACTTCTTTAACTTCCCAGACGTCTATTAATTGTCCGAGCGCGTTCGTTTTGCTGATTCTCCGCTTTCCGGCTTGGTCTGTTACCAGAATCCTATCAGCGTCAATATCAGTCCTGACAATGCCGCTTGAGTTTGCGTTGCTCCCGCCAAACGCCGCCGGTAGTTCCGCCCCGGAAAAACTCTGCACCTCCGAGAATTTGCCCGTGTTGATTGTTTTACTCAGCGTCCAGCCCATCGAAGGCTCATTGGTTGCGCCGCTTGCCGTTGTCGCCCGGTATGGATTCGATGTCAATTGATACGAATACGGGTTGCCCGTCAAATAACGAGTCTGAATCTTGATGCCGTCATTTATATTAGTTGCGCTTTGCGTTGCTGAATCTTCTAAAGTTCTGGTTAAAAAAACTCTGCCAAGCTGGTCGTAATGCTGAACACCGACCTTTTTGCCGTCGCCTTTAACAAATAAGTCAGATTTGACGATCACCGTTCTTGCCACATCGTCATAGCTGCTCTGCGTCCAAACTTCCAAAGGTGTTCCAACCGCTGCTTTCGAGACAGTCGGTCTGCCCAATGCATCATAAACCGTCGCGCTCGAAACATTGTTGTCAACATCCGTCGTCTTTGTCACCGATCCGGTATAGAAATCGTATTCGGCGGTTGAAGTTCTTTTTAAGCCGGCATAGTTTGACGCCGCCTCGGTTTTTGTCGGATAAAGATTTTGTTCGGTCGGCTGGCAACTGGTTTGTCCGTTAATACAACCGTAGGTGATGGCGGTTGCCACGCCTCGGGCGTCGGTCGTCGAAAGCGGATTGCCGTAAGCGTCGTAAGTCGTGCTCGTCAAAATAAAATTGTTTGAATTTAACCGATAGCCGTTTGCGTCGGGACTCGGTAAAGTTGCCGCTTTGGTCGAATCCCAAATGCGTGTTTCAACCAAATTTCCTTTATTGCCCGGATCGTCGTAATAGAATTCACTGCGGGAAACGGGCGTTTCGGTGGCGTTTCTGGTTTCCGCCGATTTGATGAGGTTCAGCAGTTTCGGCGATGACGGATTCGCGTAGTAATTCGTATTGGTTGCCGAATCGGAAGACAGCGGCGTTGAGTTGTAATACTCGTTGACCGTCACCCGTTTCAGCGTCGCGCCGCTCGGAATGCCGGTCGGTTTGTAATTACTTCTCGGCACCGCGTCGTAAGCTGCCCAATCGTATTCCCTGACTTCCCGGACGTTTGAGTTTTGGTCATACACGTAATCTTTAATGGCGGTCAGGGTTAACTGCCCGGACGCGCCGGGAATACTCGTGAACTCGGTTTTTATATACGGGTTTATCGCCTGCCCCGGCGTTCCCAACCGGCTTCCTTTTTGTTCCCAAATCCGCTCTGTCACCGAGCCGTCGGGACTGCTTATTTTATATATCAGCCCGTCTTGCCATGTGTTGGTATTGTAGAAACTGGATTGATATGTAACGCCGCCGTCGGGAGCCGTCACGCTTCCGCCGCTGTAACCCGCCCCGTATTGCCAAATATCCGTCTTCGGCGTTGTTTGCCCGTCATAAACGGCATCGTATTTTAGTTCCTTTTGAGAAACCGAATTGTTGAGGATTTCCGTGTTACTCAGCGCGGCGGTGTTTCCGTCCATCTGGTAGGTGTAATCGGCTCTGGCTTTTGAAGGCAGAGTCACCGATTTCAGTTCGCCCCAACCCGGCGTGTAATTTCCCGAGGACGGCTGAACGACCGTTGCGTTATATGCAAAATCGTATGTCAGAGAACTCGCCTGTGTCGGCAAAACGATTTTATCAACGCCCGAAAAACTGGTAAACACTTCGGCGTTCTGCAAATTGGCGGGGGCGTTCAAAGCGTCCGTCGCTTTGTAACTCCGGTAGACCCAGTAGTTTTTCCATTTGACCGTCGTTTCCAATTGCTCGCCGTTGCCGCCCGACTGGTAGATTTTCGTATCGTTGTTTGCGTCCGACGCGATAAAAATAAAGCGTCCCGCCTGATCTTCGATTTTAGTTCCCTGCAATCCGTTGAAGCTCCCCGGTTTTACTACGACCTGATTTCCGTTGCGGTCGGTCGTTCTTTGATAAATACTCGGGTCGTCGGGCGGAAGATTTTCAACCGTTGTGCCGTTCGGATAATACATCTGCCATCTTCTGTTGCCGTCGGTTGACGGAGCGCCGGCGGCATACGGGATGAACAACCTGACGCCGGAACCGTCGGTCGAATAATAATTCATTCCGGTGGTCGTCACCGTAATCGGAGTGATGCTGCATTGAGCAAAGGTTCCGCGATCCGGGTCGTTGACGATAGTGCTTATCGAATATCGTTGTATCTGACCGTTCGGATCCACTTCAAAAAAACCGTCTTTAAAGTAATCCTCGAAATACGAGCCGCTTCCGTAAGGACGAAAGTTTTTAACGCTTCCGTCGGGAAGTTGTATTCCCACTTGCCAAGCATAACCGTTTTTGGGGTAGTCGTTGTTAAACGGCTCGCATTTTTCAAGGGCTGCCAAATTGGTTCGATTAGTTATTTTCAGATTATACGAAGCGTTAATCCGCCAGCCGCCCTCATTAGTCGGTTCGAGCAGCTCGCGGGAATAATTTCTATTTCCGGTTTCATCGGGCGTCCCGTCCTCGCGCAACTCTCTTTTGGCATTCCAAAGCTTGCTGTTGTAAGCCAGAGAAACGCCGTACCCGGGAGTTGTGCCGCGCCCGGCGGGAAGCGAAGCCAGAGGCACATTCAGCAACAAATTGCCGTTCGTTAGGTTAATACTCTCAATATCGGAAATCGAGTAGGAATTTCCCGCCTGATAACCCCGGTCAGGTCGTCTTTCTTGTTGAGCGAAACCTACGAATCCGGTTGTTAGCAGAATAATCAGAGTCACTATTAAATTGTTCGCTAACTTGCTTGATCCGTTAATATTCGTAATCCGTAATTTTCCTTTTAGCATTTCTTCGCACATTTTATTAAGTCCTTTTTTCATAACCCGGCTATTTTGGGGAAATTAAATTTTTATTCGTTGTCTTTTACAATTAATTTATGTATTTCAGTCAATCTCGAACTATCTTCTAAAAAAAGCGGGAACGGGAATATCGCCGAGGACTCCCCATTGCGCCTGCCGAACCATATCGCTCTGCCCGATTTTTGAACTTTGCCGGATATACCAGGCACCGATGTTCGGATCGCCGGTCGGTCCTCCGCGCCAGACCGCGACATCGACCTTGCCGTCGCCGTCGTAATCGTTCTGCACTGCGTAGTCGGATGTGTATCCGAAATTTAAAACAGTCGTTTCCGTATTGCTCGAACTCTGCAAAATACGCCAGTCGGTTCCGCGCCGCACCGACGGGTCCGCCTTGCCGTCGCCGTCGTAATCGGCAACCACCGGACTATCACCCGTTTGCCCGTAACCGATGGTTTGCGCCATATTGTCGCTGCTGCGATAAACGTAAAAGCTGTTGCTGCTCCCACGAAAAACAGCTCGGTCCGCCTTCCCGTCGCCTTCGTAATCACCCGGTGCGGGAACATCGCCGTTTAGCCCGAACCCGGTGGAAACAATCAGGTTGCTGGTGCTGAACTGGATATACCAAACGCCGGTTGTCGGACGGAACAGTGCCGGATCGGTCTTGCCGTCACCATCATAATCTGCCGAAGCTACCAGATCGCCGCTCTGACCGAAGTAATAATAGGTTTGGGCGTTGTCGCCCGCGCTGCTCAGGATGACATACCAGGTGCCGCTGGTCGGGCGGAAAACGGCAAAGTCGGTCTTGCCGTCGCCGTCGTAATCGCCCGGTGCTTCTTTGTCGCCGTTGCTTCCCCACGCCACGGTCGTTGCCTGTGAGCCGGTGCCGCCCATCACCCACCACTGCCCGTTCGACGGTCGCCAGATAGCGAGGTCAGCCGGCGGCGCGGCACTGGCGTTGGCATCTTCGACGGCGAGCATTCTGCCGCCCGCATAAATATATTCCTTCGATAATTGCGGAATCGGAGTTGGAAGCGGTGCCGCCAGCGGATTCCAACTGCTCGCTGCGTTACCGGGTAAAGCAGAACCGAACCAGCCGGTTTTCTTGCCCGTCAGTGCGTCGGTTTGGGGAAGCCAATTGTTTTTTGCCATCACCCCGATTCCGACCAGAACAATCAAAGCGATTCCGGCTGCCGGGTAAAGAACTTTCTTTTTCCATTCGGATTGCAGACTGCCGAACCAACCTGTTTCTTCGGCTGCGACTTGTTCACGCGGCACGTCCGTTGACGATAAAACGGAGATGATTTCCGACTCTCTTGCTCTCTTATTTTTTGACATAATCTTATCTTTTGTTTCGTTTGTTTCGGACTTTTGTTTCGGAATCCGGCTGTCCGGTTTCCGCGACCGATGCGGGCAACTCTCCGGCTACTTTTATAAAGCCGCACGAATAAAAAAACGGTTTTATCGCCGACTGGCGGCAATAAACTTAAAAACGATAGTTTTAGTTTGATTTTAGGAAGCGAAATGCGTAAGATGCAGGGTTGTGGCGATGCATCTTTTGAAGCGTTTCGTTTCAAAGATAAATCAAACTGCCTGATCGGTAACGTCAATTACCAATCGGGCTTTTCTTTTATGTTTTGCTCTCGAATGAAAACCATCCGGTTTTCCGGCGAATAGTTATTCTATTCAGAAAAAATCAGAAAAATAATTAATCAGTAATTAAAACAAAATCAAAAACTAAATCAGTAGTTACCGGGATTTACTAAAACCGCTGAATAAACTTAAAAGTGTTTTCTCGAAAACTTTTCTTCTCGAAGATTATTTCTCTTACGGAAATACTTTCTTTCTTTTTCTTAATCGTGATTAATGTTTTAATTTTGTTTGGTGAACTTGAAAACAATCTTTACTTTTGATGAAACTGTTTGTCAAGTCTGAAATCATATTTCGGATAAAAACAGTTTTCAATTTTTGATGTTCTCCCGTTAGATGCCGATAAGTTGTTGAAAATCAACATTTATTTATTGGCGCAGACGGCTATTTGTTGGCTAAAACGGCTAATCGTTAGCCTAAACAACTATCTGTTAGCCATTTCTGCTATTTCGGTTTTTTGTTCGGATTCGTGTCCGGGTGGTTGGTTTTTTTCTGATGAGTAAGACCGCTTCCGGTATCTGGCGGGAGACAGTCCGAATTCTTTTTCAAAGTCTCTGACAAAATGACTGGCATCCTTGATGCCGCTCCGCTTCGCCGTTTCTTTGACGGAGATGAAACTTGTTTCCAGCAGTTGCCGCGCCCGCTGCATTCTCGCCTGCCGCAGATATTTTCTAAAAGAAACTCCGGTCTGCTCTTTGAATAAATGTCGCAAACGGGTAACGGATAAATTGAGAGTTTCGGCTAAGTCGGTAAAATCGAAATCCTGATCAAGATTTAAATCGATTAAGCGAATTGCTTCGATGATTCTGAAGTCGGTAATTTTAGAATTCGGCACTGGGAGTTTACCTTCTATTTAGTAATGCTACTTATAATGAGTTTTTCGGGCGGAATCTTACAGATTTTTTATAAAGTATTTATAAAGTTGGCGGGCGAGGAGTTTCGGGAGTAATCAAGAAGAGTGCATTTCGGCGAGAAGTTGAGTGTTGTAAGTTGCCTGAGAATATTCGCAACCGGAGGTGTCAAAAAACCCCTTGCAAAAGGCGCGGAGAAACAACCGTTTTCAAAGGGTTTGAGAGAACGATTTAAAGGTGTCAGAAAACATTAGTTTTTTGACACCTTTTCTTTTGTCCGTTATCTTTCAATTATGAGAGTAGGAATTTACGCCCGCGTCTCGACGCACGATCAGCAAACCTTGCCGATGCAGCTTGAAAAGATGAAGGAATATATCGAGCATCGCGGATGGACTTTAACAGCGGAAGTTGAAGAAGTCGGCTCAGGCGCGAAAACGCGCCCAAAGCGAGAAGAGCTTTTGAGATTGGCAAAGCGCCGCGAGATTGATGTTATTTTAGTTTGGAAACTTGACCGCTTCGGTAGAAGTCTGGCTGATTTGGTAATGACATTAAACGAGCTTAGGGAAATCGGAGTTGTGTTTGTGTCTTTAACCGAATCATTGGATTTCTCTACCCCATCGGGCAGAGCCATGGCGGGAATGCTTTCCACCTTTGCCGAGTTTGAACGCGACATTATCCGCGAGCGCGTGAAAGCCGGAATCGCCAGCGCCAGAGAAAAAGGCAAACCGCACGGACGACCGCAGACCGCTGCCAAAAAAAAAGACGAAGTAAAGAAACTTTTCAAAAACGGCACTGGCTTGAATAAATCCGAAATCGCCAGAAAATTAAAAATCAGCCGCGCATCAGTGATTAATTTTTTGAAATAGTTAAATAGTATCTTTTAAGTTTGCTGAATTTTAATCAACAAACTTAATACTGATCACCGGATGCAATTCAATAGCGTTAATTTTGGATTCGCCCGTTCCCCCGTGAACTCTGTCAAAGAAACCGAGTCCGGTAATAACTACTTTTTGGTTAAGAGAATTTTTGTTAGGTTGTTGCTGATACCAATTATCGAAATCTTCGCGGGCTTGATTAATCATCCCTTTTAATGGTTCGGGAGTATCCTGCACACAGTTTTCCGAAGGAATTTCAGCGATCATCGTGTTATTACCACTTTTCAAAACAAGGTGGTAATCTTCGTCATCCTCGTTTTTCTTTTTCAGCAAAAATGCCGTTATTTTCCAAATTCTAAATTCAGCTTGTCCGGCTCGTTGAGTATAAGACCATTGCGGCGGAAATCCGGTTAACTTTTCAAACGGATATGGTTCTTGATACAGTTTTGCGACGGTTGTGTTAACCGGATTAACTAAAATACCGCTTTCAACCTTCTGATCTTTGTAAAACCATTTTACATGTTTATCCTGAGCGACTTTGACCGCCCATCGCTCTTTTCCGCACGCTAGGGCGGAAGAAGAGGCGGTAAGAGTAAAGCACAAACACAGTAATGCGACGAAAATAATGTTGGTTGGGTAGAATTTTCTCATATTGTTTCTCCTACTTAGTGGATTTTGGAATTGCTTTCGAGTAAAAATATCACAAAAGATGTTTTAAGGAAATAAAAATTATGCCAGAGGAAAAACACGACCCTAAGAATTCGACCGCTTATGTTATTAGATACTTAAAATCAAATCCTGGGAAAAACAAAATTATCAAAGAAGTTAAAGGACAAAAGGAAGCGGTGAAATTGTTAAAGGAATTAAGCGAAGGAGAAGCAGAGCCAAAAAAATACGATTACCTTTGGCGTTGGAAAGATCCACAGGCGGCTCTCGCCTATGACCTTGAACACTTTAAACCTTAAACTCAAAGACTTAGCAATTTGTTATAATAAGGTGAACAATCATTCACCTTATGCAAACCGTTAAAAAGAAAGCCAAACCTTGCAAAGATCATTTTTTAATAATACCGGACGAAGCCAGTCGGTATTTTATGGTGTGCGATAAATGCGGGTATAAACTGCCGAGCGGTGAATGGCTAAGACCGGTTAAATTTGAAAACCGTTATTTCTTTGATCATTAGGAATATATGCTTACATTTGAAGCACAAAACATTGACAAAATCTATGGAATTTGCTAACTTGTAAGCATATTCCCCTGCTCGTTTCGACGGGCAGGTGCGAGGGCGAAGTAAGAAATTGCTTCGCCCTCTGCGTTTTTTAAGGTAGATTTTTTTTATGAAAATAAACGTCTATATTGACGGCTTTAATCTCTATTACGGATCAATCCGCAATACGCCTTACAAGTGGCTCGATTTACTGAAAATGAGCCAGCTTCTTTTCCCAAACGATACAATAAATAAAATAAAGTATTTTTCAGCCAGAGTTTCGGCGCGTCCGTCTGACCCCGATCAGCCCATTAGACAATCAACGTATTGGAGAGCTTTGCAAACGATTCCTTCTTTAAGCATTATTGAAGGCTCTTTTCTGACCAAAGAAATCACGATGCCGCTTGCCGGTACCAACCCGCAACAATACGCGCGAGTAATCAAAACAGAAGAAAAAGGCTCGGACGTAAATTTAGCCGTTCATCTACTGAATGACGGTTATAAAAAGGATTATGAACTGGCGGTAATGATAACGAATGATTCTGATCTTTTAGAGCCGATGCGAATAGTCAAACAAGAGCTAAATTTACCGGTTGGGCTGGTCAATCCGCAAAAACATCCGAGTTTTCACTTGAAACAACACGCGACCTTTATTAAACAAATCAGACAAGGGCTTTTGCAGGCTAGCCAATTCCCTGCTTCCTTGACCGATGCCAACGGCACATTTCATAAACCGGTAACTTGGTAATTTAGAAGACTGGAAAATTTCAGCCTTCTATTGACAGAATCAGTCGGTTTGCTACGCTTCCCCTACTTCCCACAAATCAAAAACAACAATTAGGAGGCAAGATGAGCGTATGCAATTGCTACCGGACGAACTGCGCGCGTCGATACCCAAACTGTATTCACAGGAAAAGGTTTCAATGCAGGAAAAGACGGTTCACGCTAAGTTTTTCTTTCCCGCAGCGGATTGGACTTGGTTTGTTACCGAAGGCGAACAGGAAGGCGACGATTTTGTATTTTTCGGCTTCGTCAAAGGTTTTGAAGAAGAATGGGGTTACTTTACCTTAAAGGAACTCGAAAATATCAACGTCGAGCATTTAAGGGTTAAGAGAGACTTATACTTTATGCCGGGTAAATTCTGCGACGTAATTACGCAATTTCGGAAACAGCGAGAAGTCGGCGTAAAATGACTTCCCCGCCCTTTTCATCAAGCAATCTGTTATTTCCGACAGATTGTTTTTTTAATCTTTTAACTTTTCTTTGCAAAAGTTGATAATTCTCTCAAAGTTAGCTTTTGTGGACTTTGCAATTAAGATTTTGTTGTTTGTTAGGTATGCCTCTTGAATGGCACGATTAAAGTGAGTTTTATTAAATTTTGTGGTTGGATAGGATGATTTTTGGATTTTTAATTTTTCAGATTCTGTAAATAAACCTTCCATAGTTTTCTTTTTCCAACTCGAATTTATATCTTCGAGAGAGAAAATTTTACCTTTAACTAAAACTCCGAACTCATTTTCATATCGGTCTTTTTGCGTTTTACCTTCTACATCGGAATCCAATAAGACTACAAAATTACGCCCCCAAGCAATATAAAGCCTGATTACGTCATCTAAACTTCCTGCCCCCGTTCCAGGCATTAAGTTAATTTTTGAGTTTTTTTTCAATACTTTTTCATTGATAAACTTCAATGTGTAAAAATCATTCTTACCTTCCAACATAACCACGTCTGGTACATTTTCGAGTTGGCTCGGATAATAATCTAATACGTCCAAAATAGGTTGAAAATAATTTGATTGTTTAGGATGTTTTGCTGCAAATTCACGGTATTTATGTAAAGTAATTTTAGTATTTATAGCATTGTAGTTTTCATAACTATCATCGTAATCCAAACCTTCATTTTTAACGACAAAAGCACCTTCTAACCATTTTGGGTTAATCATATGATGGCTATGGGTGGTATAAACAATAGATTGATTCAATGGGAATTGTGCGAAACTATCAAGTAATTGGGATTGAGCAGTTGAATGAAGATTTGAAGCTGGCTCATCAAATAGAAAAAGTACATTACTGTGCGTATCTTTTCTGAAATCTCGATAGTGAGTTAAAAGAAGAAAAGCAAAAAACCAACGAAAACCAAGCGATCTTTCGCTTATTGAATAATATTCGCTTCCGTCTTTTAGACGAAGTTGTAAATACCAAGCTTTATTTTCTTCGTCATAATTTATAGGGACGGTAATCTCTTTTCTTCCGGTAGTTCTTTTAAAGATTTTATTCCAGTTTGAAAAGACTGTCATACTAATATGACTACCCATCTTTAAAAGAACGCTGTCCATGTTGTTTCGAGCAATTCTGCCCCCGTCTTTAGCGCGATCAAGTATGTGAGTTTTCAAGTTAATATTCTCTCCTGTCGCATATAAAACGTCTTGTAATATCTTTCTGTAAAATTCGTGTATTTTATTTTCTAGTGTTTTATTTTTATCATCAGTTTCGGATGATTCCAGATATATTTTATCTGGAATTTCAAAAAGGAAATTTGAAAAGTAAAGAACACTTGGGATGAACTGTCTCATATATTTAGCTAATTGCTTCCAAGCTACGGTGTTTAAATCCCCTTCGTTTTTTGCTCTTTTAGATTTCCCCCAAGGCAGGAACCCGATCCAAGTTATTGTGGGCTGATCAGGAATTAGTTCAGAATCTTTAAAGCTATGAGATTGTCGAATTGAAAACTCATCGGGCAGAGGCTTTCTAATCTCAAAAGAAAATTCCTTCCAACAATAATCAACAATTTTTTGCTTATCATCGTCATCAAGTTTAAGACCTACTTCAATTTTAATTTCACCATTAAAATTAGCTCTCTTAGCAATTGGAATTAAGTCATGAACATCCCTTATAGAATAACCAGGTTGGTTTAAAGGATCTAAATTTTCATGCTTATATGTGAAGAAATTTAACGCTTCTAAAATAGTCGTTTTTCCGCTTTCATTTAACCCGATCAGAGTATAAATATTGCTTTGCGGATGGGAACTAAAATCTAATTTAATATGTTCAATTCCCTTAAAATTCCAAACTTCAAAAAAGGTGTGTTTCATAAATTTAATTAGGTCATTATTTTGGTTCTAAGGCTTCTTTGAGCGCCACTTGCAAAAGGGTTTCGGCTTGCGTTTTGCTTTCCCGAATGTTTGCTTCCAATTCTTCGCAAAACTTCATCAGCGTTTCCAACTTGGCGACAATTTTTTCTTGTTCGGCTAATGGCGGAAGTGGAAGTGTGAAATTTGTTAGATTATTTACGCCTAATTCTGTTTGTTTAGTGCTTGTAGCACCTTTAAGTGATTCAACTAAACTTTGTCCAAAATCAGAGTTTATAAAATAACAAATATAATTCTGATTTATTCGGCTTCTAAGTTTTAAAATATGTGAATCAAAAATAAAACCGTCAACTTCCGAATCAGCAATGGCACTTCTACCAATTGTGCCTTCTCCCGTTGAATTAACTAGAATATCGCCAGAACGCACAATGAAATCTTCTTTGACTGTTTCAAACCATTCTTTTTCAATCGCTTTCGCGTGTGATTTATCAATACTAAACCAACGAACACATTTTTGATTTAGCATTTTGAATAAACCTGTTTCTGAGTATTTTGGGCTTTTGCCTCTTGTTATTTCGCTTGTTTCGCCCAATCTGCACCAAGTCCAATTTGAAGGAATTTCAAACGGAATTTCTTCCGCGTTGATTGGCGGCAAAGGTTTATCTCGCCGAATGCGCTTTTCGGCAGCGAATTTTTCTTTTTCCGCCTTTATCTTTTCGAGCAAAATTTCCGCCGGTTCGTCAGCCGAATCTTGACGGGTGAGTTTGCCTTGCATCGCTTCGCGCAAATACGCTTGCCGAAGTTCTTTGACCGAAGCTAATTGGTGATTGAGTTCGGTTGAGATTGAATGATTTGTTTCTTCAAATTTAGAATATCGCCGCACAAAATCTTTTTGTTCTTCAATCGGCGGAAGCGTGATTTCTAAATTGAAAAATTTATCGGCTTGAAGTCTAACGCGGTTTGTTGTTCCTTCACTGGCTTTTTTACACAAATCATCAAAAAAAGTCGTGCTGGTAAGTTTCAGGAAAAAGTGTTTTTCGATAATGTTTTCGTCAAAAGCCAAACACCAAAAATCATTTGAAACAACCGCACCTTCCAATTCAGCCGGAATAATTCCAAACGCGCCGTGTCTCGCGTCAATGCCGGAAAGAATAAACTCGCCTTTTTTGACGGAGTGCATTTTGCTTGAACTCAGTTCACTGCCTTTTGCAACTTTTCTAAGCGTAACGCCTTTATGAAATAGTCTAACGGTAACAAGTTTGTATTCCTCATTGTCTCTAATTTCGACTAAATTCTTTTTTCTTTCCAAAATATTGCCAAGTTTTATAGTTTGCCAATTCATACAATCTCCTGTTTAAGTTGGTTTAGTAAATCGTGGCTTTTGGCAAAACTTTGTTCAAGCAATCCGATAATTTCCTGGCTTGTGTATTCGTGCAAATCTTCCGTTTTGTGAGGATTTTTAATATCTAAATCATAATCTCGCGCTTTGATTGTTTCGATGTGAACTTTCCAGGCAATCTCACTTTCCGTCCTGTTATTCCACCAATCTCGAATCGGACTAAATTCTTCGAGGCGAATCGTTTTCGTTTTGCTGTAACTTTTCTGCCCTTCTGGAAGACGATGTTCGTAATACCAAATCTCGCGTGTTTGCTTTCCCTTCTCAAAGAACAGCAAATTAGTCGCAACTGTTGCGTAAGGCTGAAAAACGCTGTTTGGAAGCCGGATAATCGTGTGCAAATTACATTCTTCGAGCAGCCGCTGACGCACTCTTTGTTTAATTCCCTCACCGGTTAATGATCCGTCAGGCAGCACAATGCCGGCGCGTCCTCCGTTTTTAAGAATATGAATCATCAAAATCAAAAACAGATCGGCGCTTTCTTTTGTCCGGTAGTTTTGCGGGAAATTGTTTTCGTTATTGTTGGCGACGATTCCGCCGAACGGAGGATTAGCGAGGATAACGTTTACGCGGTCTTTTTCCGTGTAATTAGTCAGCGGCTGGTCTAAGGTATCGCGGAAAGTAATCTTCGGCACTTCCACATCGTGCAAAATTAAGTTGGTTGTCGCCAGTAAAAACGGAAGCGGTTTATATTCCCAACCGATGACGCTGTTTTGAATTGAAAGACGATCTTCAACGCTATTTGCTTGTTTTTTTAAATGCTCGATGACCGCCGTTAAAAATCCGCCGGTTCCGGCAGCCGGGTCAAGCACCTTTTCGCCGATTTGCGGATCAATCATTTCGGTCAGAAATTGGGTGACAGCGCGGGGCGTATAAAATTCCCCGCTTTTACCGGCGCTTTGCAAATCTTTGAGAATGTTTTCGTAAATGTCTCCGAAAGCATGACGGTCTTTGCCAACATTAAAATCAATTTCGTTGAGCTTATTGAGAACTTTGCGGATATTAATTCCGCTTTTCATGTAGTTGTTGTTACCGGCGAAAACTTCGCGGACAATCAATGCGCGCGGGTTGGTAATAATATCAATGCTTCTCAAAGTCGGAAAAAGCGTGCGGTCAACAAATTCAACCAGCGCATCGCCTGTAATGCCTTCGTCATCACCCGCCCAATTTTCCCAGTGAAGCTCTTCTGGAATCGGCGACCGGTAACCGTCTTCAATGAGTTCGAGTTCCCTGTCTTTGTCGCTGAAAATCTTGAAAAAGAGCATCCAGCCGAGTTGTTCGATTCGTTGGGCATCACCGTTAAGACCGCTGTCCTGCCACATAATCCGGCGGATACCTTCGATTATTCCTGAAATATTTCCCATTTGTTTTTTTAAGCTACTTGATAAAGTTCGTGTTCGAGTTCTCGAACCGCGTTGAGGTAATTGGCTTTTCCGCCAAAGTGTTTAATGATTTCCGTCGGCGATCCGAAACGGTTCAGCGGCGGGACGTAAAGCACCCGAATATTTTCGATATTTTCAATGCCTTCATCAGCGTATTTATCGAGCAAGGCTTCAAGCACAAGGCGGGCTTGTTCGCCGTACCGGGTAAAATAATCGCGTTTTTTCACCCTTTTGGCGCGTTCGCTTCTCGTTAAAGGCGGCTGGTCAAAAGCGACGTGGCAAATCAAATCGAATAAATCGAGTTTTTTATCAACCGAATTAATGAGTTCGTCAACAAACACGCCTTGCGCTTTGAGTTCTTCAATGATGGCTTCTTTGCGGTCTGAGGCATTCCATTTATTTAAGAATTCGCCAAGCGTGGCGTAACGCTCGGTAATGATTTCTCTTGTGTGGTCGGTCAGTTTTTTGGTCACCGGTTTGCCTTGATTATCAAAGTAAAGCTCGCGCGAGATGAGAACGGAAACGTCCACATCATTGACATACGTTTTTTCCTGCGGCGTATGCGTTGATTGAGAAAAAGGATTTCTGATGACGGGCTGCTCAAAAACGATTTCTTCTTTGGTTACATCGTCAATTACCGCTGCGCCGTCTGCTTCCTCTTCATCGAGGATAGTAGTCAAATCCGTTTCTTCCGGCACCGGTTTGACGCGGATCGGGTCGCCGTCAAAAGCGGGGTCGGCGAAGTTGTCGGTGGCGTTGCGAAAATCAAGAATGTTGAAATAATGCTTGTCGTAGGTTTCGTTAATGCGCGTCCCCCGCCCGATGATCTGTTTGAATTTGGTCATCGAATTGATATTTGAATCAAGCACAATTATTTTGCACGTCTGCGCGTCAATGCCGGTCGTCATTAATTCCGAAGTTGTGGCAATGACCGGAAAAGTTTCCTCCGGGTTGGTGAAATTATCGAGTTCCCTTTTGCCTTCGTCGTTATCGCCGGTAATCCGCATCACGTATTTGTGATTGGTCGAAACAATGTCGGCGTTTTGCCGGGCAAGCGCCGAGCGCATTCTTTCGGCGTGATCAACGTCGGCGCAGAACACAATAGTTTTCGCGTAGCGGTCAAAACCGTTTAAGAATTCGGTGAGTTTTTTAGCCACAAGTTCCGTCCGTTCTTCAATGACCAGACTTTTATCGAAATCCTTCCGGTTATAAACTCGGTCTTCAACCCGGTTGCCGTGAATATCTTTTTTCCCTTTTTCCGGTCGCCAGCCTTCGGCGTCAACGTCGAAACCGATTCTAATTACCCGGTAGGGAGCGAGAAAACCGTCATCTATCCCCTCTTTAAGCGAATAGGTATAGATCGGCTCGCCGAAGTATTCAATGTTGCTCGTATCTTTGGTTTCCTTTGGCGTGGCGGTCAAACCGATCTGCGTTGCCGAGCGAAAATAACTCAAAATCTCGCGCCATGAGCTGTCTTCTTTAGCGCTCCCCCGGTGGCACTCGTCAACGACAATCAAATCAAAAAAGTCGGGCGTGAATTGTTTGTAAATATTCCGCACGTCTTCGGTGCCGGTCATACCCTGATAAAGCGAGAGATAAATTTCATAGGCTTTATCAACGTGATGATTTTTGATAACGGTCATTTTATCCCGGAAATGTTTGAAGTCGCCGCGCCGAGTTTGATCAATCAGCGCGTTGCGGTCAGCCAAGAATAAAATTCGTTTTTTGACGCCAGCTTTCCAAAGCCGGTAAATGATTTGAAAAGCCGTGTAGGTTTTCCCCGTTCCGGTTGCCATAACGAGCAACACCCTATTTTCCCCATTAGCAATCGCCTCGACTGTGCGGTTGACAGCAATCTGTTGGTAGTAACGCGGCTTGCGCCCTGATCCGTCGTCAAAGTAACTTTCGGACGCGATTTTTTCCGCCGCAAATGTTTTTATTCCTTTGTATTTTTTATAGATTTCCCAAAGTTCCGCCGGAGTCGGAAAATTATCGTTATCAACGAAGCGCTCGATTGTTTCGCCGGTCGCCGTGCGGTCATGAAAGATAAAGCCGTCGCCGTTACTACTAAATACGCACGGTATGTCGAGCGTCTGAGCGTAGCCTAAGCCTTGCTGCAAACCTGCCCCGACGGTGTGTTTATTGTCTTTGGCTTCAATCACCGCGACCGGAATGTTCGGTTTGTAATAAAGAATATAATCGGCGCGCTTGCCTTTGCCGCGCGAATGTAATTTTCCCCGCACGTAGATTTTTCCGGCGGTAAAAGATATTTCTTGGAGAAATTGGGTATGCCGATCCCAACCCGATTTTTCAAGCGCCGGGGTGATGTATTTGGTGCAAATATCGCTTTCAGAAAGAGATTTTTTATTAATCATAATGGACAGGAAAAGACGCTTAGATACTTGCAATTTAGCACAAATTTGAAAACATCAGAAATTCTAATTTTCCGGTCATCTATTTATCCCACCCAATCTTCCTTCCCCGCCGTGATGAATTGTAGCGGACACCTTACTTTGTCAAGGGACAAGCCCTAAGCCGCCCCGTTGGGTCGGCTGACAAAGCAAGGAATCCGTCCGCTTTGAAAGCTGGTAAGGCGGGGAAGAAAGCAAAGCCGCGCCGAAACAATTAAGAATGCTCGCCTGAGCATTCACGAAAGGAGAACAGCAATGTTCAACCGAAGAAACCAGCCGGAAACGGCACAGCAAAGAGAGCAAGCCAGCACCGGCGCACAAGGCGGTTATATGGCAGAACTCGAAGCGTGGCTCGATGAAGCCGTGTTCGAGCGGATAGAGCGCGCCATAGAAGACGAGGACAGCAAAGAACTGCACATCGCTTTTAGCGAAGCGAAGCAGCTCTTAAAGCGAAAGGTGCTGGCAAGTTACCACAACGGCTTGAAAGCCAAACTTCCGACCAGTAACCCGAAAACAAATGGACATCAAACTTATCGCCGAAATTAAGCGGCGCGGAGTCCCCGCGCTCTATTCGCAGGATAACAGCAGCGACCCGACCGTTTACCTAGCATTATCGTTGTTAGGTTTTTCGTGGCAGTGGTTCGTGACCGAGTGCAACATTCAAACGGACGGCGACATTCTGTTTTTCGGGTATGTCAGCGGGTTTGAAAAGGAATGGGGCTATTTCAATCTAGCGGAACTTGAAAGATCGCGCTATACCCTACTGGTCGATTACAAATTCAAGCCGGTGCCGTTTTCAGAATTAAAAAAGACGTATCACCTATGAAAGCAAAAATCTATTTAGGAACTATCTTTTTTCTGTCCGGCTTTACGTTCGGCAGGATTCTAGACTTTTTCATCTAGGAGTTTCGGCAAGCAAAAGCACCGCGCTAAAAAAACGGTGCTTTTGGCGGCTACCCACCCTTTTTGATGACCGGAAAATTCGAGTTTCAGAAAATTTTAACAACGAACTGCCATCCTATATAATAGACGAGTAAATAGTTAAATATATGTACAACACAACTTATGAACCAATCACCCCGGAAGATAATACACCGGCGACCAAAGCCGATGTCGAGCGAATTCTGCGAGCGATTGAATACTTAGCCGAACAAATTAATCGTAGTAGTCAAGATTAAAATTCGAGTTGAGAATGTTGGATAATATTACTTTTGGATTGAAAAAACTCTTTATTGCCACTTTTCGTTAAAGCTAACGACGGAATTTTACAGCCTTATTTAATAATTTTACTCTTTCTTTCAATAGATTTGAGTCAGTTGATAAATCAAGAAACCGAGCAACTTCTTCAAGGCTTATGAATTTGAAAAAATTTTCAATATTAAATAACAGGAGTTGATCAACATATCTTTTTAGTTGATAGACATACTTTTCAATTTGTTCACTGCGTTGTCCGCTATGGACATTTGAATTTCGGTAAAGCCTGAGGTGCTGCATAATATGTTTGTGTAAATCTACATCAGTATAGAGAAATGCAACTCTATCAACCATCTTTTCATATTGAGCATTTGTTGTCGCAGTTAATTTTTCTAAGACAATCCAAAGTTCTAAAAATGAAATATGTAAATCTCTGTAATCTAATGCGCGGGTGTACCTTCTAATTGCGTCCTCTACCTCTGACTTGTAAAGGTGATTTGAAAGACGTTTTTTAGTTATTTGCTCAAAACTTTTAATTTTTATCCATTCTCTACTAATATCTGTTTTGTTTTCAATATAATCTGGCTCATACCAAAATGTGCTTGTTGCTGACTTACCACTAGGCGAATGAAGTGTTTGGAATGGACCTAATGTTATCTGATTGATAGGCTTTGTTCTTCCATCGCTTGAACTACCCCACGTCATAACTTCCCTACTCAGCCACAAGTTCCAAATACCTCGGAGCAAATCTATTTTATCAATAGCTATCTTATATGCTTCCAGTTCACTCCGCGCTTTTACAGAAGTTCGGACGTAGGTGTAATTTACGGGAAACTCACCCATTTTAAACAACTCCCATTCCTGCTTTGCTTTTTTTCGATTAAATCTTTTGGGTAGAAAACAATCGAATAAAATATTTCGATTGTTTTCCTTTAATTCAGGAAAAAATTTTATTGATATACTCGATGCAAGCACAAAATTCTTTTTTGGCTTATTCAAATAAAAATTTTCTTCTTTGGATATATTTCCGAGTAGTCCGTTAGCGTTTAACTTTCCCTCTTCAACAGAAGCGTTTACAGCCTTATTTAAGATTGTATAACGTTCGGCTTCTGGTATTTGATCGTCAAATATTAAATATGATTCTATGACAGTTAAATAGTCATTGTGTCCAAATGCATTCCAACCGGTCAATTTTCCGGACGCATCACATATTTTGTGAGATTCAAGTTTTTTTACCAAAAATTGAACTCTGTTTTCACTTTTCTCAAACCATTTTGCACACATAAGAATGTATTGTTATCGTTTTGAGATTATTACAATTTTTCTTTTAAGAATAAAAGAAGCGATAGAATTTCTGTCGCTTTTTAAATTTTAAGTGAGAAATTTTGTATGGAGTCAGCGGGAAATAAAAAAAGACAACAATAATCAGAGATTAATTGTTGTCCGGTAAGTGATTAATTGTAATCCCTACGGTGAAACCGTAAACAGATCGAATTGATCTTCGCCTTCTTCGCATTCGAGAGCTTCGGCGATTTCTGCGGCTGAAACTCCCATTTGATGAAGCCGGCTGATTTCGGTAATAACGATGGGCGCGATCTCAAGCAGCTCGGAAATGGTTTGTATTTCATCGCCGCCGTTCTCGCGCAAACTCTCAATGAAAGCGACGTTGGCTCTGAAAACTCCCATCCTGCCGATCATCGCCATTCCGATAGCGCAGGCAAAGCATTGTCCGTCCTGATCTCGTCCAAGCCAATAGATCTCGGATTCGTCAACGTCCATTGTTAATCCTGTTCTGATAAGTTCGGCAATGCGGTTATTTTGAAAGAATACAGGCATACCGCCTCCTATAAAGGAATGAATGTTTCCGAGATGAGCCGTCCGACACGAGCCGTCTGCTCGTAACGGGACACCGGGTTCAAGCGTTTGAAAGCTGAAGTGTAGGCGTTCGACAGCGACCAAACTGATGAGTTCTGAAACTCCTCGATTTTCGGTTCAAAATATTCCTGATGCACTTCCTTAATCAGAGAAATCGGCATCTTGAATGTTTCGCCCGTCAGTTTGACGTTCGACATCCGCCCGACGTGAAAATCTCGCGTATCCGCTTTCATCTTGTCATAGCAGACGGCAAACCAGTCGCCTATAAAGTTATGCAACAGCAAAATATTTGCTTTACGACTGGTGTGTTCTCGGTTGTGCGGCGAGTAATAATCGAATGTTATTGTCTGCTGATTGACTGATGATTCAGTTAGCAAAGCGAGTGTTTCCGGCGGTGCGGCGGCAAACGGCAGATTCTGAAAACTAACACCGGCGGCGAGTGCCGTTAAGTTGATGGAAACCTCATCCGGCAGAAACGAAGCCAGCCGACTCAAGGATTTGCGAAGCTGCGCGGCTTCGCTGGTCTGTCCGGCGGATTTCAGGGCTTGCTCTGCGATAAAAAATGCCAGCAAATCGCCTTCCGATAAACGCATTGCCGGAAGCTGCCAAAACGGATCAGTGAAAAAATACCCGCCGCGCTTGCGGTTATTGCCGAGCGGCGCACCGCATTCGCGCAAATGATCGAGATAACGCTTAACGGTACGCAGGCTGATTTCCATTTTCTCGGCGAGACGTGCGGCGTTCGGACAATCATCCCCGGCAATCAGTTCTCGTAATTGATGGAGTTTTTGGTAGACATGATAAAGTGTTCGCGGTGTCTTGTTGGATGAATCAAAATCATCTTTTAAAGATTTCATTTTCATTGAATAATTTTATCAAACTAAAAGTGCCAAACAGCGACACCTGCAAAAAAAAGTTAAATATTTAGTCAAAAATATAAATAACAAACATTGACAAAGATTGACATATCCTTTATTGTTACTGAGAAAGGAGTTTCATGAATATGAACGTATCTCTAACGCCCGAACTCGAAACTTTAGTCAACGAAAAGGTCAAATCCGGCAATTACAATTCGGCATCGGAAGTCGTCCGCGAAGCTCTCCGGCTCTTAAAAGAGCAGGATGAACTCAAACGGATTCGCCGCGAACAATTGCGCGGCGAAGTAATGAAAGGCGTTGAGGAAATCCGTCAAGGTCGGGGCGTGGTTTATAATTCAGCGGAAGAATTAGCCGAAGCCGTCATCAGTCGCGGAAAAGCCCGGAAAGGCAAATAAAGAGATGGCAAACTTTAACATATCCGCTTTGGCGGAAGCCGACCTTGACGAGATTTGGAATTACATCTCGGAATATAACGAGTCAGCCGCCGATAAATTTATGCGGGAGTTAGCCAAAAAATTTCAGCTTCTGGCGAACAATCGGGAAATCGGCAGACGGCAGGACGATTTTATCATCGAGATGAGAATGATTCCGTTCAAAAAATATCACATCTATTATTTCCCGACCGAAGGCGGCGTGGAAATCTACCGCATCCTGCACGGAGCGCGGGATAATGAAGGCGAATTTGAAGATTACTTTGAAGGATTAAAGGAATAACCTATTTTCGGGTTACTTCCATTATCAAATATCAAAAAGTTATGGATAAAGACGCAGACGAACGCCGTGCCGAAAAGGTAAAACAATCGCAAAAACTTGAGGCTTTGTTGCTAAAGCGATTGGAAAGCAACGAGCCGACTTTGTTCACCCGTGCAACTTTTGACGAAATCAAAACCAAAGTTGCGGCGAGATTGAAGTCAAAAAAATCCGATTAAAAACCCAATCTGCTCGTTCATTGATTCCCCTATCCGAACAGCCTAATAACTAAACCAATAACTATACGACTACCCAATCAAAACGGGTAGTTTTTTATTTTCCGGTCATTCTCTATATCTCCCGCATACCCACCCAATTCTTTCTTCCCCGCTTGAAGTGAAGTGTAGCAGACACCTTACTTCGTCAAGAGCTTGCAGCTCCAAGCCGCCCAAAAGGGCGGTTGACAAAGTAAGGAATCCGTCCGCTTTTTTGCATATAAGGCGGGGAAGAAAGAAAAAGCCGCGCCGAAACAATTAACGAATGCTCTACAAAAGTATTCACGAAAGGAGAACAAAGAAATGTTCACCAACAAAACCAGCCGGAGAGAACAACCAAATCCCGCCCGGCAGCAATACATTGAGCCGTTCGAGGAGGACGACAACGACCAAAGCGGCACAAACTCAACCCGCAGCAATGGAAGCGGTAGCGGTTATATGGCGGAACTGGAAGCGTGGCTTGACGAAGCCGTCTTCGAGCCGATAGAACGAGCCGTCGCCAACGAGGACAGTAAGGAGCTGCATCTCGCATTCAGCGAAAGCAAGCAGCTTATCAAGCGTAAAGTGCTGGCAAGCTATTACAACGGCTTGAAAGCGAAAACTCCGATTAGTAATCAAAAAACATATGAACAACAAAATCGTCGCCGAAATTAAGCGGCGCGGAGTGCCGACGCTCTACGCGCAGGAAAGTAGCCGTGACCCGATTGTTTATCTCGAAATAAAGTTGTTCGGGTTATCGTGGCGGTGGTTTGTGACCGAGTGCAATATTCAAGCGGACGGCGACATTCTATTTTTCGGCTACGTCTGCGGCTTGGAAAAAGAATGGGGTTATTTCAATCTGGCGGAACTTGAAGGAACGCGCCACACCCTACTGGTTGATGACAAATTCAAGCCCGCGCCGTTTTCCGAAGTGAAAAAGGAATACGATTTATGACAGCTAAATTGTATTTGGGGACAATCTTCCTAATACTCGGATTTGTTTCCGGCTGGTTGGTTGACCTGATTCTGTAAAAGTTTCGGGACAAAAGCACCGTTTTTTCACTCACGGTGCTTTTGGCGGCTTGCCGTGCCGGGTGGAAATGACCGGAAAATAAAAAACTACCGGGCAAATGCTATAATACATATCTAAATAGTTAAATAGCCAACCATACAAAAACTATGAGTAATCCTACATATGAGCCGATCCATGAAAATCTCAATGAACCGGCGACCAAAGGCGATCTACGAATTTTTGCCGCCGAAATCGGAGAGCGATTAGATTCTCTTCCAACCAGAGATGATTTCAGCCAACTGCTGACGGCGGTGGATAAATTAGCCGGACAAACGGAAACTTATAATGCGGAACGAAGCGCCGAAACTCACCGGCTCGAACGATTAGAAAGTTGGGCGAAGAAAGTCTCCGCAACAATCAATGTTCCGATTGAATTTTAGAGGGCGAGGGTTTTGAGTGAAAGAAAACTGAATAACCCGAAATAAAAAGCGATATGTTTAATATCGCTTTAGTTTTTTTAGTACTGTTTTCAGTACAGTTTTATTATGGTCTTTGCTGACAGGCTCAATACGGGAAACTTCCCTCTTCCAGCCGAGTGACAATCTCCGCCGCCGGAATGCCGAGCATATGCGTTTTATCAATCGCGTTTGCCAGATAGAAATCTATATCCAGCAGATTCGCAGCGATGTCTACATAATCAGGCGACAAAGTTAAATCCTTCGTGCTGAGTTCAACGTGCAGTTCCCTCTCCGCTTCCATCAGTTTATGCGCTTCGGTTGCCGATCCGAACTTACCGATCAATCCGGCACCGAGAGCGCAGACGTAGTATCTGCCAAGGATGTCTTCAAAGAAACAGTTTTCCGATTCTTTAACATTTTCCGCCGACAAGCCGTTTCGGATTAATGTTGCCAACTCTTTTTGTTTGATCATTTCTATTTATAAAACCCCCTTCAAATTGGTAATCCATAAAGTCATTTTGGCAGGTTTGGAAGGGATTTTTAAGAATGTGTCAAGAGCCGGACGGCAGGAATATTTGAGAGCGATTGAGGTTTTATCCGAACAAGTAAATAATGAAAGCTGAGTAGCCTGTAAATTTATGATTAAAGGCTACTCGGCTTCAAACGTATCTTATGATTAACACAAGAAATTAGTGAATCCTGAATATACAAAACCAGCGGATTCTTTAAGAAAGTGGTAGAACACTAAGAGTATGCTGTTTGTAATTGAGATATTTGCCTAATAGTTCGACAATTTCCTTTCTTTCCGTTTGCTCACCTACCTCAATATCTATCTGCTTGATTGCTTCCACAAAACCGCTTTCATATTTAATTAACCACTCCCGCTGTTCATCTTCTTTCTCGTCAAGATCGGGGGCAGCCTGATTGATTTCTTTCTCTAAGGTTTGGATTTTATCCTTCAGTGATTTTTTTGTCAGATCTTCGGGTAAATCATCTTCAAGACCGAGAACGTACCGCAAAACCCCCAGTGCGATCTTCTGTCCATCACTCCCTTTTTTTACCTCGTAAAACTTACTTATTTGGTCGGCGGGTTTACCGATAGTATTAGCGATGATTTTCATCGTACGGCGAAAAACTTGATTGAAGTTTGAATCATCGCTGATTTGGGTAAATTCTATCGTCTGACTCAACCGGTAAAACAGTATTCCGGCGCGAGAAAGGGCATCCGGTTTGTAAACGGGAAACTTCTTATCGAAACGCCCCCTTCTTTTAGCGGCTTCATCAATGTCATTGAAATTATTTGTTCCCAAACAATAAACAAATGACTGTTTTTCGGCTGCATCATGCAGCTTACCGAACTTGGGCAGCATTCCACCCAAGACAAAACGAAATTTAAGATCCTCTCTTTGGCTGATTTTTTGTAACGCCTCCGACATTTGCGCGGTATCATAACCGGCATCATGTTTTTCGACATCCGATTTTGAGATTTCATCTTTTTTACGATTTTTTAAAACCGGCTCAAATTCGTCAAAAATGACGACGCACTGAGTTAACATTGAAAGAGCCTCAAAAACGTCGCGGGCGCGTCCTTCGATAAGTTCCTGTCCTTGCAGAATTAAATCACTCGGTGATAATTTAATGAGCGGAACTTTACTGCTTAGGGCGAGCGATTCGGCAAACGTGGTTTTCCCGGTCCCAGGCGGACCATAAAAAATTGCTGAGAAATTCTTTTTATCTTCCTGGTAATTTTTCGGCAAAGTCGCTCGCATAATATGCGCTCGCATTTTTTGCAGGTTTAGTGCAGTAAGTTTCGCTTCGTTTTCAAAACACCATTTTACTAAACCGTAATCCGAATAAATCAAATCGTGCAGCGTCAATTTCGTATGCGGGTGTTCGGGCTTAGTTACATCGAAATGCTTTAAAACTATTTCGTTAATTCGCGCATTGAGCATCCGCACGATTCTATCGAGAGCAATCACCGAAATAGCTGTAACCCAGACGGCAGGTTTGTCGGGATGCGGCGCGCCTTCAAAATTCCATGCGATTAGTTTGGCTTCGCTGGTGCTTTCCGCTAATTCAATTAAGTTTCCGTCGAATACACCGATTATTTTACTGACAAACTCTGCGTCAAAATCATATCCCGTTTTTTGTAAAAGATTTGCTAATGCGCGAGACATTTCGCAACCGACTGGAACGCTTCGATAGCCGCGCTCATCAGCCTGAAATGGACGGTTGGTAGGTAATCTTCCGTTATCAGGCAGCGAGTTTATTAATTTTTCGCACGCCCTATTTAATTTATCGTCGAGCCGCCAATTATTAATCGCTCCGTAAGACGTAGCGGCGAAGACTAATTCTCCGGCATCGAAGGTCGCCTCCGAAGCTGCCAACTCGCGGTTAAGAACCCATTTTAAATATTGTTTAGATGGCTCTAAAACGCGATGCACCCGTCTTTTAATTTTATAAAATTCTTTGGATAGTTCTTTGAGAATTTCTTTTGTGTTACATCTTTTTACTTCTTTTACTACCGGATTGGATTCATGCTTGGTAAAAATACCTTGGAGATTGTGAGCATTTTTAACGGCATCCTCAATTACCTTCAACGCAAACAAATGAGCCGTAGCGGTGCGGTTAAACTTGTTTTCCTTATCGTCTTTTTCAGCTTTTACTCCAACCGGCAGTACCGGCTCATTAAATATATACCTATCTCCTGGCTTCAATCCTTTGTCTCCAGCTAAACCCAAATCAATTGGAGGACGCAGATCTAAATATTTTTCTTCCTCCGAACGATATTCATAAATTTCGTAATAGACTTCGGCAACATTCAAAAAAAGTTGGTCAATTGCTTTCTTCAGGTTTTCCGGTAATGACTCGAAATATTTTTTGGCACTTTGGATGTTCGCAATATTGCCTTCATCAGGCAATAATAAAGCGTTTTTACCCTCCCCGTCATTTTGAAATAGTGCCATTTCACGGGTGCGCGGATTGGTCGCAAGATAACAATCAAGCCACATCGCTTCTGTAGTTTTATCTGCCCAAATGTATAATGGATGATCTTGATCTTGGTCAGTGATTCCTAATTTGTCGAGCATGCTCTCCAAATAAGAAAAGTTTTCACAAAAAATATTAGTCTGCTCAAAAAATTTGTAGGTGCGCTCAAGAGCATTTTCAAATGAAAATATAGCTCGGATACATTCATTAGTAACAAAAGCCGAAGTCGTGCCGCCGACACCGGCGCGTGCCGCCCCGACAGTCCAGTTAGGTTGCGCGACACCGTAAAGTTCACGGATTATACGGTAATAGCACTTCATTGTCGCAGGCTCAAAAACTGTTGCAGCACGACTGGTTAAGGCTTGCATTACTCGTGCTGCAACCAATACCGGAATCGTCGGCGGCTCATCCGTGGTACTCATTCCCGGTAACTGTAACAACTCTTTATCGAATTCTATTTTTGTTAAAACTTCTTCAAGTTTCGTTGACTTTCTGGGTTTATTATTTTCTTTTTCGTCTTCACTAATGTCTCGATGGTTTTGAACTTTAACAAGAAGCGCGACTTCAACCTTATCCTGACCGGAAATCCATTTATCAAAATCTATCGAAATCTTTTCTTGATTTACAACAATTTCTTTTTCGGAATCAATAATATTTTTTCCGTTTTGACCGGCTTTTTTCGGCTTAATTTCATTGATTGCTTTGAGCGCGTGCAGGGACTGCTCACGCAATTCCTTAGTTTTGTCACGGTATTCATTCAATTTGCGTAATAGTTCAAGGTCTTGGCTTAGGGTGGACATAATTTTCTATAAACAGGTAATTAAATCTTATCGGCTGGAGCGTAGTTTTGATCTGTGACCTTTGATTTAATTTTGTCTTTATTCTCGTATTAATCGTCGTTGAAAATTCAAGTTGCTATTTATAATGAGAAAAAACATCGAAATCTTACAGATTATTTTGATAAAACATTAAATTAATTTATGTGAACTGATCAATTCTTTGCACCTAAAGAAAATTATAGTCAAAAGTGAGCAGAACAAATACGGTTATATACTCTTAAAAAAAGACAACAATAACCAAAGTTTATTGTTGTCGAAAGTGCGCTAAATTACGTTAGGCAGGTCAAATTGATCATCGCCGTCTTCATATTCCAAACATTCCGCTATTTCGATTGCCGGAATTCCATCTTCATGTAATCGGCTGATTTCTTTAACTAGTAATGGTTCAATTTGCAGCAGCTCGGAAATAGTTTGTATTTCGTCGCCGTGATTGTCGTGGAGCCGTTCGTTAAAGGCAAATCTGGCTCTGTAAAATCCCATTTTCCCTATCATCGCCATCCCGACAGCGCAGGCAAAAAAGGTATCTTTTGTTCCTTGTCCGATCCAGTATCGGGTAGATTCGCTAACATCCATTTTCAATCCTGTTCGGATGAGTTGAGCAATGCGTTTATTTCTAAAGAATACCTCCATAACTCCTCCTTTAATTGTAAGCGGTAAGAAACTTGCCGAGTTTGGCGGTCGCTTCAAATTGGGCGACTGGTTTTAGTCTTTTGAAGACGCTCGTAAACGAGTTCTCCAGCGACCAAAGATTTCTCGGTTTGAATTCCTCATAGCCCGGGGCGACAAAGAACTCGTGATGCACCGAGCGCATCAAACTCATCGGAAACTTATCAATCAGAAACGCCCGGTAGATCATATTTTTGGCAGTTTCCTCATCGAGTTGGTAATTCTTTTTGAACTCGATGTTTTCTTCGACCTTGCCGATGTTTCTTTGAATCCGGTCAATGCCGACCGAAAGAGCGTCGAGCAGGTTAAAGTTCTTGGAATGCTTGGCAAGCAGCGGGTTAAAGTCCCCGGTCAGCATCTTGTTTTCGCAGACCATGACGCGATAACCGGCGACAAGTCCGATTCGCATTGATTTGTCGTTGCTGTTTCGCATCCCGATGGCAAAGCGAACGCCCGAATATTCGACGTTCAGTTCCATCAAACCGAACAGCTTCATCCCGTCAGGAGATACGGCATATTCCTCTCTCACCACAGAAAGTCTGCGGTAAGAAAGACATTCGAGAATCCGGTTGATCAGCTCGTGATGCGGAATCGGCTGGAAAGTCGCCGTCGCTTCCGGCACGGGCAGATGCCTAAGTGCCGAGCGGTTAATCAGGGTCGTTTCCCTGCCCGCAATCAGCGTTCCGACTTTTCCGTTTCCTTCACGTCCGGCGCGTTCCTGGGCGAACTGATGGGCGGCATTCGCTGCGACATCGTTGATGTGAACTTCGCGCCTCGCCGGTTCGATTACCTCCGGAACAATGACGTTCCTTCGATGACCGCCGTTGCCAGCCGAGACCGGGATTTGATTGAGAATCTCATCCGAGACATCCGGCATCTCGCCGAAACGATCAGCCTGTTCGTCGAAATCATTCTCATTCGCGTCATCATTGAATTCATCTTCAAACGATTCATCAAAAGATTCGTCCGCCTGATTATTGTCGCCGCTGGAGAAATTGCCTGCCGCTCTACTGCTGCTTACTCTGTCGGCTTCGGCTTGTTTCAGAGCGACCGCTTGACCGATACAATCGGCGTGATAATTGTCGCCGTTCCAGACGATTTGCATCGTCGCCAAGATATGCGTTCCGCACAATTTACAGTCCATTTTGTTTGTTCTCCTCCCTGACGGGAAATTGCAGCACCGTCGCGGTCTGCACGTCTGTCGCTGTTTCGCATTCGGCGCAAATATAATCGCCTTCTGGAAACGGCTTGCCCATTTCTTTGCGGGTTTTGTAACCGTTGAAATCAATCACCCGGTTAACAAACCTGCCCGATAAAGCGTGAACCGATTGTCCACACTCATTGCATATTTCAGTCATCGCTTTCACCTCTTCTTTTTCTTTTTTATGTTTCTGTAACGTCTGTAATATCTGAAAATGTCTGGGCGGCAGACACACCGGTAGCCGGGAGATTTGAAATCTTGCGGACTTCAAAAATCACGGGTTAGCTTTTGGGATAAAAAGTTTGGGAAATGCTTTTAGCGGGATGAGGCGAGCAGTCGTTTGAGTTCGGCGAGCTGATGCTCTATCGAAGCGATCAAATGCGCGGCGGTCAGCGGCGGGTTTTTAATCGTCGGAGAATCCGCCTGAGCATCGGGTTGAGAATCCTTGAGAGATTCTTCCGGCAGCTTCGACTCTTTCACCGCTTCCGCTTTTACCGCTTCCCTCTTTGGTTCGGCGGGCAAAGCGGCGACATTTTCAACCGGCTTTCGGGCTGGTTGAGTTGTTTCACCGACCGGCTCATCGGAACTGTATGGCTGAATGCCATACGCACAGGCGAGAAGATGCGAGGCATCCTTTGCCGGAACTTCATAGAGCTTGGCAAAGAAATCAATCACTCCCCCGCCTTTCAAACCGCAGCCTTTGGCAAAACAGTTAAAACGGTTGGTGTCGGCGTTGACGCAGAAACTTCGGTCCTTTTCGCATTTCGGACATTTCCCCCGACACTCGCCTTCCTTGTTCGGCTCGGTCATCTCAACCTCTAAATCCCCGACCACTTTGAAGACGGTGAGAGAAGTTCGCAAAACGCTGAAATCGACATACTTATTTTCCAAATCCAATTTTGAACGCAGATGTGCCACATCTAAATTGACCATAGATCATTAAACCTCCTTTTTGTTTGTCTGTGTGCTGGTAGTTTGACAGTTATCGCGCAGATTTATAAGAGAACGTCAATACCATTCTTTTTTACCTTTTGTGCCGGATCACCCTTTATAGAGATATTTTCAAATTATTTTGCTTTCGGTAACGCGCAACGAAAAAAATTTAATTTTTTTTGTAAGATTTCGCCCTTTTTTCTCATTGTATATAGACGGGAGAAATTACCGCCCCGATTGAGAAGTATTTTTTATTGTTCAGCAGCGTTGATAGTATTCTAAGAGTTTTATCAACTATCCGTTATTCAGCTAATTACAGGAGGAATCACTATGACTAATGAATACGCTTTGGAAGCGCAATCCCCATTTCCACAGATCGAACCGGAAGCGAGTTACTGGTTTCGCTGCCCGGTGCTGCATACCGTTTCACTGGAAGACGTGTCGGCGAAGTTAAATTGCGGTGAACCGGCGAAGGGCGAGCCGGACTGCCAAGTGGTGCCGTATCCGACGGACGCGGCAACGCTTGATGCGGAAATAACACATTTAAAAAAAATTTATAACCGACGTGAGGACGATCTGGACCAAACCACATTGAGCGTCTTTCTAACCGACGAAATGTACACGATGAAACCGCCGGTCGGATCTGTCGTAAGCGATCCGCGCGCTGGTCGTCCGTTGATTAAGACCGGGTTGGAATTGGCAACGCTATTTGAAAACGAAACGCCGGGGCTGTGGCATCGCCACGTGATGAATGTTCTGCTCGACCCGTCAGTTCCGATGGGACTCGGACAAAGGCTTTCGCCGCCGCTTCAATCTTTATTGTGGGCGGCTCTCGACGAGGCGATTACGAGTGCGCTGATGGCGGCGTGGCATTACAAATGGCTGGCGACCGATGCCGGGGAAAGAGCGGTTGCCCGCCGCCAGCGTCCGGTCGAATATGACGAAACGCTTCCGGTTTTATACGACTTCCGGGTGGATCGCAACGCGGCGGGGGAAATTGTCAGGACGGCAATGAAAATGCCGCCCGATGCCCTGCCCGAACATCCCGGCACACCGCGTCATCCGGCTTACCCGTCCGGTCACAGCACTTATTCGGCGGCGGCAAGCACCGTGCTGGAATGCTTCTTTGATAAATGGAACGGCGGAAGATTGGCGGGAGAGTTCACCAAACTTGCCGAGGACATCGGAGAAGCTCGTCTATGGGGCGGCGTTCACTGGCGCACCGACGACGATGCGGGACGAATTATCGGGAATGCCGTCGGCGAACTCATCATCGAGCAGTTGACCCAAACGGGCATCTACGATTTGCTCAATGCGGAATTTGAAATCCCGCCTTTTGAGGAATTAAAAGACGAAGCCGATGCGTTTGACGACGATTGCGGCGATGAGGACAAACGAGTTCCTTTCTGTCAGGGATTGCCGAAGGAAGATGAAGTCTTCCAGAACCTGCAAGGATAAATTTGTTTCGACACTGGAAGTAATAAACTCCGGGTTCGAGAAAAACCATCGAACCCGGAGTTTATATTTAATTTTTGTTTATAACAGTAAGGGCATTTGGAAAGGCTATTCAAATTCTCTTATTCTCGTTTTACCAACGTCTGATAATGTTAAAATAAAAGGTAATGCCTTCGAGCGCGTTTCCCCGATTCTAACCAGAGGCTTACTGTAGGGCTGAAACCTCTGGGTAAAGCATTTGCCCATCGTGCTATTGAATCGGTCGTGCCGCGCGGTCTTCGCCCTACCCGCTCGCAATACGTTTGGAAATTGAACGCTTGAGGGCAGCACAAAAGTTTTTAGTGAGCGATGAGTGAATGTTGGGCAAAAACTTTTATACAAGAAAACAAGAAAACCAGAATTCTGGTTTTCTTGTTTTTACTCCGGTTCACCAAACCTCTTGGAAAGGGATTCCAGAATTACCGCCGTTAAAGATGTCCCCTGCCGCTTCGCTTCCGACACCCAGTGCCGCCGCCGAAACTCTGGAACCTTAATGCTTAAATTTACATCCCTAATCGGTGTTTTTTCGACGGTCTTTTTTTCTGGTTTGCCGGTAAGCGGGTTTTCTTGTTTTACTGTTTTCTTGTTTTCTGGAATAGCTGCATTCTGGCTTTCTGGCTTGCCTGCATTCTGGCTTTTCGCCTGTTCAATGATAGCTCCGAATTTACTCATTTTATTATTCCTCTTATTTCATCTCCGAGAGATTTATAATCCTCCCAGGCAACTCTTGTTCTCGCGTCATCAATATCTCTGATCGCTCGTCCAAGCATCGCCGCTTTTGCGAAGCCGACCGTGCGGCGAATCATCGTTTCAAAAACAGGAATCCCGCCGCTCTTTAAATCTTCGCGCATCAACTCCCCTTCTTTATTCGGATGAGGCGGAACGAGAGTTATCAAAGCCCGGAAATTTGATTGGTCATCTAATGCTTCCGCCGTCTGCAACATCGGCTCAAGACTTACCACATCCGGGATGGTCGGCAGAATCAGCAGGTCGCAACCTTTTGATAATTCTTTGAGATCATCCGAATCGGGACGAGCCGGAGTGTCAATAATAATAAAATCTTTTTGCTGAACGAGACGCATTGATTGTCTCTCGTCCGCCACGTCAAACGGCAGCGCGCCCGAGTTGCGACTCGCCCATTTAACCGCTGTGCGGTTCGGATCGCCGTCCACTAAAATAGTCGTGCCATATTCGCAAAAATAAGTGGCAAGGTGAAACGCTGTTGTGCTTTTCCCGACACCGCCCTTAAAGCCGGTCACTGTTAAAATTTTCATATCTCCTCTACCTGTTTTCTGGTAATCTGGTTTTCTTGTTTTCCAGTAAAATACTGTAGTCGTATTTTTATAAAAATCAAACCACGAAAAAGAAATAATTTTACTTGAAAAATAAATCCAATCAGTTAAAGTTGAAATTTTTTAGAAACTATATTTCTCCGAACGGTGAATCCCCCGCTCCATCTGATAAATCAAAAAGGTCTTCCGGCGTGGTATAATAAATTCACGAAAAAGATTTCCACAGGCACTCGAATACACTCGAAGAAAAGTTGAAAATCTGTGTAGCCAGTAGCGATAAAGCCGTGTAGTCAGTAGCGATAAAAATGTGTAGCCAGTAGCGATGCGAGTGTGTAGTCAGTAGCGATATGCTGTGTAGTCAGTAGTGATAAAAACCTGCGGAACATATTGAAAACAAAGCTGAAACTGAAACAGGAACATTAGAAGAACAGTATTAAAGAACATATTTTAAGAACAACAACAAAGTGCCGCAAAGGTTATCGGACTCAAGCAGGGAACTGGCAAAAAAATTGTTGTTGTTGTATAACTTCTAAAATAAAATGGCAACCGAATTAATACCTCTCAAACCCGAGCAGCATAAAATAACTTTTGTGCCGAAGACGACAACCGACCTGCCGTTTTTTAATCTCACATACCGCAAAAAAGAAATTCCGAAAGCGATAAAATACGAGGGCGTAGACGAAGCCGGGCATCCGATCCGGTGGGAAGTTTATCACAACACCAACAGCGAAATCGGACACCCGGGGGTCGAAGCTCACGAGGTCTGGTATCTGCTGATTAAACCGGCAATTGACGCGACCAGAAAAATAGACGGAAGCATTTCGCAAATCATCCAGCTCGGCGGAATGCGCGAATGTCTGCGGATGGTCGGATGGACAGCCGGAGGGAATCAAGCGCGGGAACTGATTAAGTCGTTAACGCAGATTGCATTCTCAGGATGCGTCGCCGATCTATGGTTTCCGACCGGAGAAACCGACGACGAAGGCAAACAGAAATATCTTCAAATCAAATCCAGATTTTCGCGCCTGTCGGTTTACGCGATAGGGGAGCATCACCTGTCAGAGGACGACTTAAAAAACGCGGAGTTCGCGTTCGATCTCGAAGACAAACTTTACATCCGTCTCGATCCGATTGAAGTCCGGCTGCAACAACTCCAAGCCGGTCAGCAAAGATTGATTGACAACGCATATATGTTTTCGATCAAACCGATTGCCAGAAGATGGTATGAACTTCTCGCCGGTAAAATTTTCGGAACGATCAAACACAACGCGCCGTATTTTGAAATCCGCTACTCGTGGTATATCAAACATCACCACACGCTGAAAAAATTTCATCAACGGTTTCGCATCGTCGAACAGATGAACCGCGTCGTGCAGGATCATCTCGATTCGGGTTTTATCACGAGAGTCGAATACCGGAAAATAAAAGAGCCTGACAGGGAAGAAGATTTTACGATTCGCTACTTTGTCGGGGCGGGAGCCAAACAGTCAATCAACCGGATTCAGGGTCACATCCTCAACCGGAGAAAAAGGGAAGCGACCGATCAGGTTTCGGTCAAAGAAGCCCTGATAACCGAAAACACCGAAAACGCGATTCTAAGCGACCTAAATTCCGGGGATGACACCGAACTACCGTTACGGGAAAAAGTATCGGTAGAGGCGGCAAATTTGAACGCTGACGAGAAACCGAAGGACGGGGCGGACATCGTTTTGGCGATAACGACGCTTGAAACCCATTTGACGGGCAATCAGAGAGAACTCTTCACCCGGTTAATCGCCGATTTCTCGATCACCGAAACGAAAGCGTACGAACTCGTTAAAAAATATCCGGTCGAAAAAATAAACAGTCAGGTTGAAGCATTTCAATACCGCGGCGAAACCGTCACCTCAAACAAAGCCGGTTTTCTGATTCGCGCCATCGAAGAAAACTATTCGTTTCCCGAACGCTATCTCGACGAACTGAAGGGAAGGGAAGCGGAAGAAAAACAGATGCTCCGCCAGAAACAAATTGACGACTGCTCATACTGCGACGAGCGCGGCTTCCGCAACGTCAAAAGCGACCGCGACATTTACTTCGGATTGATGCACCAATGCACCCACGACTCAGGGATCGAGAACCAACTCGAAGACCAAAACTAAACCGAACTAAACCCTCGACGACCGTCGCGGATAAAAAGAATATCAACCAAAAGAGACGACCCGACCGGTCGCTCTTTTTTATTTATTACGCTGAATTTCCATCAACCTGTCAAAAAAACCTGCCCGGTTAGAGGAAATATGTCGCGCGTAAAAACGACATAAGGTAGTGATATATAGTATGTGTAACCACACCGGCTAAACGCCTATTAGAAACTAACTCCGCCCTTGCCTGCTCACCGCAGGCTACCCTTACCGCCTCGCCACATCGCCACGACCAAACTTAACCAGTCTGGTCTATCTAACCGAAACCCGCGCCAAATAATTTGACACGGGGGCGAGCGGGCGACTGCGCTTTTGCCGGGGATTAAACATCTCCGTCAAACCGAAAAATATCAAACCGCCTGACCGTCGGGATTTGAATTTGTCGGACGCTTGGGTCTTGCCGCCTGACCGGACGGCTGCAACCTGCGGTAAGGGTAGCCTGCGCTGGCACTAACCGTTGGCTTTCGGCAAGGGCGGAGAAGAATAAGAAAAGAAGATGACTATCCTGACCGGACAGTCATCAAGTTCAACACTCAACCGTGCCTGACGACCGGCACTTTCAATTGATAAATTACGCTCCGAACGGGGCGTTAACAAAAAGGATGGAAATTAAAATAAATAATTTCAACCAATAACTAAAAATTAAAATGATGAAAAGTAAGTAAGAATCTCGCTTTAAATCTTCCTATCAAAAAAAAATTATCGAAATTGAAAAAAAATCTGTAAGATTTCGACGTTTTTTCTCATTGTAAATAGAAACACAATTTTTCAACGGCGATCAAATGAATATTTTTAGTAAAGCAGTAAAGATATTCCAAATCGTTTTCAATAATTGGAAAACCAAAAATAATCTTAGAGAGGAGAATTAAGACGCAATGGCGAGTGAAATCATAATGGGTCCGGTTCTGGGGTTTCGTGGCTTAAACGGCGGTAAATGGCGCACCTCGGCACTCGTCGTCACTAAAGGCGCACCCGCTCAACCGCAACTCAAATTCAAAGTCGGCGATACCGAGCGGAACGAGGATAAAGCCGTTCTGATGAAAACTTATAATGGGCATCAGGTTTGGCGGCTGGAATGGGAAGTCGAACAAACCGCCGCGGAACAGATCGTCGATTACACGATTGGCAGCAACGCTTACCGTTACGTGGTGCCGGAGATGAATAAGCCTCTGCGTATGGCATACGGGTCGTGCTGCGGCTTTTCCCACCCGAAGTATATGAAGAACGTCGAGGATAAAAACGCAATGTGGAAGGTGCTGACGGCGCAGCACCAAACCAAGCCTTATCACCTGATGATGATGGGCGGCGACCAGATTTATGCCGACTCGATCTGGGATGTCGCCGCGTCAATCAAGGAGTGGTACGACCAATCCGGTAAAAAGCGTAAAGCCGCGCCGTTTACCAAAACGATGGACGCAGAAGTCGAAGCATTCTATTTCGATACCTACTGCCGGAGATGGAGCCAGAAAGAAGTAACGGCGGTGATGAGCCAGATACCGACGCTGATGATGTGGGACGATCACGACATATTCGACGGGTGGGGTTCATACCCGCCGGAGCAGCAGGAATCAAAAGTATTCCAAGGCATTTACACGCGCGCTCGTGAACACTTCCGCCTGTTCCAGTTGCAGGCAAAAGACGATAACGATCTCAGTCAGGCAATTCTACCGGGAACGCCGGGATTCACCTACGCTTACCGCATCGGCGACGTTGCCGTGATCGCTTTGGATATGCGCTCGGAGCGGACGCAGAATCAGGTGATGAGTCTTGAAACGTGGAACAAGATACAGGACTGGATGTATACGGAATTGAGCGAAAAGATTACTCCCGGCGGCACGAATCAACCGGCGTGTAAACACTTGCTGGTAATGTCGGGCATTCCGGTCGTTTATGTAAATTCCAATATGATTGAATCGGCTTTGGGCTGGCTGCCCGGGCAGCAGGATTTGGAAGACGACTTTAAGGATCAATGGCTGAGCCTGACGCATCAGGGAGAAAGACTGCGAATTATTCACCGGCTGCTGAAGTTCTCGAAAGATACGAAATGCCGGGTCACAATCGTTTCCGGCGACGTTCACGTCGCCGCGCTCGGATACGTCGAATCAACGCGCGACCGGCAGGGAGATGATGCGGCGAACGTCATCAATCAACTCATCTCTTCGGGGATGGTGCATACGCCGCCGCCGGGAATAATCGTCTATTTAATGGAAAAGGTATTGGGCGACAACGTGGAAGAAGTTGATCGCGGTATTACGGCGCAGATGCTGAAGTTTCCGGGAACCGCAAAACGATTTATCGCCGCCCGCAACTGGCTTTCTTTAACGCTCGATGACCGGCACCGGATTTGGGCGGAATGGTTCGCTGAAGGAGAGCAGGTTCCATATACCAAAGTAATTCATTCGGTCGGGGCAGTTACTTCCTAAAATAACTTAATTAAGAAGTTGAATAAATTTTTGTGAATGAGATTCCAGTGTTTGTTTTTTTGATTTGGGTGTAAAGAATATTCGCCAAAAGTTCGGAAGCAATTATTAATCGCAAAAAAAAAGACCGACTTTAACAGCCGGTCTAAAAGTGTTTGTTTGCCACTCAAAGCGGAAAATAAACGCGATTCGCGCTCTCGATCTTTCTTCGCTCGGCGAAAACTTCCCGCTCGAGCCGCAGGTTGTCGTTTCTCATTTGTTCGGCGAGAAGCCGACCAGAGTTCGCGCTTTCTTCAAGGATGTGATTAACGGAACCTGCGATGCCGTAAACGGCTTGTCTTTGGTGTTCATTGCGAGCGCGTGATTCGGCGAGCATTCGCCTCGTTTCCTGCCGGGTGCCTAAGATTACGTCGGCACCGTCGAGAAACAAGGCAGTCAGTAAACAAAACATATTCATTTGATCTCCTTATAGTTTTTCTTGCCAACTCCTGCTGAATTAGCTTGTAACTATAACATAGTAAAGGGTTTATGTCAATAAATAAAACAAATTTATATTTCTACGCGGCGGCAACGGCGGGAATTCTAATGCTTGTCACTTTCACCTACAGCGTGATCTTAGTCCCGGCGTGGAATTGGGTCGGCACGATTACCGCAGCGGTTCCCAAAACGACGAGCGGATCGGTCGCCGCCAAGCCCATGAGCAATTCACCGGTAAAAAATCAGTCGTCCGGTTCGATGCGAAACGCCGCGCCGTTCGTCGCCGTGCAGGAGAAAACGCCGAAACCGGCGAACTGCGACCGCATCATCAAACAGATCAACGCCGGGAAATACGTCGAGCTGCCGGAGGAATGCCGCAGCGCGTATGAAATCAGCCGTCAGCGGATGCAGGAGAGCGAGCGGGCGCAGCAGGAAGCCGAGCGGCAAAAAGCCGCTGAGCAGCAGCGTGAGTATGAAAGCCGGCGCGCCGAGCAGGAATACCGGCGGCAGATCGAAACGGCGCAACAGCGAGACGCAGAACGGCAGCGCGAGCAGGAGCGGAGGCAGCAGGAAGCCGATCAAACCAGAGCCGCCAATTACGAAAGACAAAGGCAGCGGCAGGAGTCGGACGATCTGCGCCGCCGGGAACAAACAGAGGAAGCCGACCGCCGTCAGGCGCAGCGGGAGGCAAACCAGCGCGAGCAGCAGCGGCAGCGCGAGGTGCAAAAACGCAACGACGCGCTGATCAGACTCGGCAACGACATCAGAAACAAGATTTTCAAAAAGAACAGGTAAGTTATGGAATGGTGGCAGATTTTCGGAGTTGTTTTTGTCATTTGCACGGTGATGTTCGTCTACAGTTCGTTCGCGGAAGCGGCACAAAGGAAAAAACAAATGAGTTTGGAAATTTCTTCAACAAAAAATAATATGCTTCAAAATTGGAACGAAAACGAAATTTCGCGCGAACTGATCAAACTGCAAGGGAAGCCGTCAATGCTGGTGCATTACGTCGAATCGATAAGGCAAAGATTTGTCGAAAGGCAGGACGTGAAGACTTCGGCGGTGCGAATCGCCTTTCTGGAAAAACAGGTGAACCTGCTGCGGCTGGGAAACGAATACGAAGCGTTAAAAAACGAACTCGCGCTGAGAAGACGGGGATTTGAAAACGAGGTTCTAAAGATCAATCTGGAAAATCAAAATTTACGAATGGGATTTGCGGACGAAGCCGCCGAGAGAGAAATCAGGGAACTCGAAAACGAACGGCGGCGGATAGAACAGGAATTGGAAGTGGCAAAATTAAGAAAGGAACTCGACGCAATCAACAATCCGCCGGTGCCAACGCAGGCGTTGAGCAAAGCGGAAAAAGACGCGCAAACGATGAAGGAGCTTGAAGAAAAAATTGCCCGCGTCACGGAGAAAATCGAAAAGATCGAGAAGTATTCGGTTTTATCCGAAGACGAGCGGCAGCGGCAAGTTAATCAACTGCGGAATAGATTATTCGATTTAGAAGAACGGCAGAATGACTTATTGTAAATTGTAAAAAGTTATAAAAGATTATGAAAGGGCAATTGATCGGTTACAACGCGCTCGGCAAACCACTCGCGCTCGCGCCTCAATCCCGTGTCTATCACCACCATATTATCGGCAGCAGCGGCGGCGGAAAGTCGAAATTTTTGGAATCGTTGATGCGCGGCGACGTTTTAAGCGGTCAGGGATTTTGTTTGATCGACCCCCACGGAACCCTCTACTCCGACGTGCTGAAATTCTGCGCCTACCGCGTCGCCAGCCGCGAGATCATTTTGCTTAATCTGTCCGAGCCGCAGCACATCGTCGGGTTTAACTTTTTTACGAAAAACGCGACTGGCAAAACCAATGTTCAAGTAGACAACCTGATCCAAGCGACGCTCCACGCCTGGGATGCGAAGAATGCCGACAGCACGCCGACGCTGGGGCGGACGTTAAAGGTTATTTATACTTCGATGCTCGATGCCGGTTTAACCTTGCCGCAAATCGCCCAACTGCTCGATTTCAAGTCTTCCAAATTAATCAAGGAAGAACTGGCGGCGAAAATAGAAAACGATTTAATCAGGCGCGAATGGCTGGAACTGGCGAGCCTTTCAAAGTTGGCGGATTTTCGCAACGAGATTCTTTCGACGAAAAACCGGCTTTTTCCGTTTCTGACATCGGAAACGCTTTTGCAGTTCGTCGGTATCAAAGGCAAAACGATAGATTTGACCGAGGCGATGAACCGGCAAAAAATCATCCTGGTCAATCTCGCTCCATCCGAAGATTTGTCGCGCGAGGAAGCGAGATTGTTCGGGTCGCTGCTCGTTAACCAGTTTTTTCAGGCGGCACTCAGGCGAAAAAAAGATGCACCGGGAAATGATCCGCGAGCGTATCAATTATATTTGGACGAATTCCAAAACTTCGTTTCGATTGACCTCTGCAACGCGCTCGATGAGGTGAGGAAATTCGGGTTGTTTTTGAATCTGAGTCATCAGCGGTTCGGGCAGCTTAACGAAGACATTGAGGATGCGGTGTTAGCCAACTGCCGGATCAAAACCGTCTTCGGCGGGCTGCGAACGGACGATGCCCGGCGGATGGCGGAAGAATTGTTTATCGGCAAGCTCGATCCGCTGAAAATCAAGGCGGCAATTTACCAGACCAAGCACTGGTATAAATATGTGAGAGAGAAAGTCTACACGCGCACGACGAGCCGCGGCGAAAGCGAAACATCGAGCAGCGGACGCGGCAGCGGGACGGCGAGCGGTATCTCAAACGCCAGTCTTTCCGGTCAGACTTATTTGCCGCCGTCGGATGATTTTTTGACCGGAGCGATGTGGTTCGGAGATGCAAACCCGTCGGCACTGTCGGAATCAAGCACGAGCGGCTTTTCAAGCGCGGATTCGAGCAGTGAGTTTTCCGGCGAGAGCCATTCTGCGAGCAGGAGCGAATCCGAAGGCGTTGCCGATATTCCGGTGTTCGTCCCGGTGCCGTATCAGGAGCTGTCGAGCGTTCAGTATTACACGCCGGACGAACAGCTTCTCGAATTAACTCAAGCCTTGAAACTACAGCAGCAGCGTCATTGTTTCGTGCAATTGCCCAATCAGGAAACGCAGCCGCTCCTGGTGCCGTTAGTCAAGGACTTCTACGTTTCAAAAACGGATGTCGATTGGTATGTTCAGAAACTGGCGCGGAGAGCGAATGCCCTCACGCCGGAAGAAGCAAACCGGCGGATTTTCCAAGACCGGCAGGATTTACTACAATTACAGAACCGACCCTCAGAATCCGCCGAAGTAGAATCTACGCCGCAACATCAGCCACGACAGGAACAGCAGCAAGATGAATCCGCCGGAACTGTAACGGACGAAATTGTCTCAAAGACGACCGCACGGAATAAAAAGAAAGCGACAATCTTCGATCATCTGAAGGAAGCCAACCCGGAATTGGATTTGGACGGCTAAACCGTTTGCCGGAATTTGCCGATGAATTCCTGAACTTACCGCAGATTGGTCTTATGTAAATTGTCCCCTAGTTTGATTATTAAACCGCCCGAAACAATGCAGGAAATCGAAAACCAAAACGAAAAAGGAAAAAGACTTAAAAAATACTCGCGCGAGCGGGCGGAGAATTTGCCGCCGCGCCGGATCACCGCGCGTTCGATTGAAATTATCGACATCGTTTACCGTTATCGCTTCATCCCGACTTCGTTGATCGTTCGTTTAGCTTCAGGAGATATGAGAACGACCGAGCGGCATCTGCAAAATCTGTATCATCAGGGACTCGTTAATCGTTGGGCATTTCCGTCCACATTTTATCCGACCGAGTTCAATTACTATCTGGATGATCGGCGCTCGCTCGCTCTTCTGGTTAATGAGAAAGGATATGATACCGAGAAGCTCGATTATGAGACGGTCAAGCGAAATAAGGATAAGCGATACAGCGAAATCACGATGAGCCGCGAGATGATTAAAATGCAGGGACGCTTGATGCATCTTCATCACGAACTGATGATCTCGCGCTTTCACTTTATGCTGGAAAAGGCTTGTACAAAATCCGGCGGTAAAATCGAACTGTTGGGATTTTATCAGGGTCCGACCCTGTGGAATACGGTCGAGGTCGCCAAAGTCTATTACGACCCGCAAGGGAAATTTAAGGAATCGGGTGAAACCGAGACGCTCCCCCACCGACCGGATGCCTTTTTCGCCCTCTATTTCCCCGACCGCCAAGGTGAAGACAAGGCGCAGTATTTCTTTTACGAAGCCGACCGGAAAACCGCTTCGATCAAGAAGATGCAGAAAAAGCTCCGCGCTCATTTTCACTACGTCGTCAAACAAAAGAAACACGCCGCCGATTATGGAGTCAAGCGCATTCGGGCGGTTCTCGTCGAATCAATTGAAAATCACTGGACGAACAATCTGCGGACGAGTGCGCGGCACCCGGCGGTATCGGGAGCCAAGCCCTCTCCCCTCTTTTGGTTTACGACATCGGACGTGATCTTCGAGCAGCCCCTAAAGGTCAAAATAAAAAGCGTCGAGAAGGAAATACCGATGTATCTGGAAAAGCCGGAACTCGTCTTTTCAAAGATTTGGG
>MWWI01000006.1_pt1 | contig 48306 bp, 43 predicted proteins | sample 1047321 | NCBI WGS metagenome assembly MWWI01 (sample SAMN06349966, study PRJNA376086) | soil metagenome | isolation source: FI-1 sample Antarctic (ecotone) soil | place: Antarctica | reverse complement strand
ATCTCTTGAGATTTACTCAAAATTGTCATTGGACAAAGCGCAGGAAACTTATGACGAGAATATTAAAGATTTCCCTGTATAAAAGCTCCGAAACGATTATTTAACACTTCGTCTTTAGTCCCAGGCCCTTAAAAAGGAGCAAGGATTCCTAACCCAGTTACACTCTACACTGAAATATCCAGAGTATCATGGCCAGGCTTTTTCTTTATCAATTCAAAACGCCATGAAGAATGAGCATGATAATGTAATTGGTCAGCTACATAAACTCTCATCATATGTGCAAAGTCAAGACTACAAAACTCATGATCAAATAACCAAAATATTAAAAGACACCACTGATCCAATGGAAACACATAAATCGCTATTTAAAGATTATCAGGATCAATTCATCAAGAACATTCACAAAAACCTTAGTAGGCTTGATGATGGTGGTACTGTTAAGATAGACAATCATATTATGTCATGCCCCCTGAAGTTTATGGATTATGTGGTAAAAACACGGACAAATGAATTTATCCCACATCATGAAATACAGCAGATACACAACCAAGTCACCCAGCAGCAGAAACATCTTGAGATGGAAAAAGATATGGGTGGCTATGGTATGTAGGGGTTAAAGGCATATCAAATTAGCATTGAATCTAAATATTAAACCAAAAAGAGATTGTTGAATGAGAAGAGGGCTTAAATCGAGAATAAACAATAGTATCACTCGTGAAAGTTCCAAAGATAATGACGGTGATCTACTAAAAGAACTCTCCTCTACTTTGGAGTATAAACTCGATGAATTTAATTATATAAAAGAGAAGCTAGAAAGCAAATACGGCTTCAAATTCAAGGATTATTATAAAAGATCGCAGACGTTAGAAGAATGGAACAAAATTAAAGGCACTTTGTTAGTTATAAAAAAACCAGAGGCCATAAAGCCCAGACAATCGATAAAGATCAGAAAAATAAAGGATGATGATTGGATCAAGGCTTCGGCCTTAGATTTATCTCCGATTGAGGCGCTGGTAAGATTTCACCGACTAAAGGGGGGTCTAAGCGTAAACCTCAGATTTTTCCGAAAATCTTTAAATGAGCTAGGTAATATTGTGCTATTTAGATATTTTTGTACTGGAGTATTTATGGATTGACAGTAATTAAAATAAGCTCTACTGTGCTACTTTAAGTAGTGGTTGTTTAACAAGTTTATATTTTTTACGCAGTATCTCTAAGGACAATAATTCTTAATTAACATTTTGATTATTTCGTCCAGATCAATTATGTTTTTATTTGTATTGAAATAAAATGATTTAAATATCACCTGATGGAGATATTGTGGTACAATCAAACTGAAATATTACTGTACTCATGTAAATGCAATAAGGATAGTACAATTAATAAGAATTATTAGAGTTTTATGTACGAAAATAGTACAACTTAGTTTTTTAGATAAAATTGTACATAATATTATGAAAGTTGGATATGCCAGAGTTAGCAGTACCACTCAAGACCTTGAGTTGCAAAAACATGAATTATTAAAAGCTGGATGTGAAAAAATATTTAGCGAGTCTGTAAGCGGTAAAGATAATAATCGCACTGAATTAATAAAAATGATTAATTCACTAAGGGCTAAAGATACTGTTATAATTTATAAAATTGATAGAATTGCGAGATCTTTAAAAGGCCTTATTGATATCATAGAATTACTAAAAAATAAAAAAGTAAATCTCATATCTCTTGACTCTGGAGATAGCGTAGACACCACTTCTCCTATGGGTAAGGCATTTTTTCAGATAGCAGGTGTATTTGCAGAATTAGAGCGTGGTATGATTAATGCGAGAACTAAAGCCGGCATCGCAAAGGCTAAAATTGATGGAGTAAAATTCGGTAGAACTTTAGGGAGTAAAAACCCAAAAACTGCAGAAAAAATTGAAAAAATAGAGATTTTTTTAAAAGCCGGTAAGAGTTATGATTGGATTACAAAAGAACTGTCTGTGAGCAAAAAAACGATATCTGATATTAGAAAATCTATATTATCGAAGGCATTTTCGGAAAAATCTGAGGTTTACGCTTAGACCCCCTAAATGAGCATTGCATCTACTACATAGTGCCTCAATACGTATATTATCTGCATCTTTAGTAGTTTTTATTTTGTTATCCAATCCTTGATCAAAACTTGGCCAACCCGTACCGGAATTAAACTTATTACGAGCACTAAATAGCCCTATACCACAATTCCTACAAAGGTAAGTCCCATCTCTCAGTGTTTGCTCAATGATTGAAGTATAACAAGCTTCCGTTCCTTTGTTGATTATAATTTTCTTTTCATTTGGGGTTAGGCTACTAGTCTTTATCATTTAATCACTTTATTTTGTTGTTTTAAAAATAAGTTTGGATTATGTTCCGCAAGGTTAAGTAAGGATACGGCAGAAGTGCAAGGATTACGGTGTCCTATTTCCCAGTTTTTATAAGTGTTATATGATATATCGAGTAGCATAGCAAAGTTCTCTTGCGTTAGACCATATGAGGCTCTAATAGACTTAATCCTCATAGGACTCATGTTCTTAGCTTGCTGAATCAAACTACTTGTTTTATTTTCTAACCAATGAGACATTCTTTATCATTCTATGATTTAACTTCTCTGAATATATTACGTCAATGACGTAATATATTCAATGTAATTCTTAGCTATTATGATCCAAGACTAAAGATGGGTGGAATGGTTATCAATGTACCGAAAGGCATTACCGAAGACCACACTAAGTTTCTTACTAGAGAATTAAAAAATTACATAGAGTTTGAAGTTCAAAATGTTAAATGCAGTAGAGGCTGTTTAATTTATTTGACCATTAATGTACCTTTGAGTTATAAATAACCACAATTAAAAAAGGTTAACGTGGAGCAAATAACAAAGTGGGGAGAAAACACTTTAAATAACCAAGGGCATATAGTTATAGAGAAAGAAATAAAAATTGAGACTCATGGAGGTTCTTCTGTTTGGAAGTACATAACTATTAATGGGAATTTCTTTTTAAAATACATGACAAAAGACTTTTTACACGAATTACCAACCTTAGGCCGTAAAGCCCCTTGATTTATCTATGGGGCTTTACGGCCTAAGGTTGGTAATAGTACCTCTTGAGCAGCCTAGAAACTCTCTATAGGGCTATCGTCCCCAGACATATATATGTTTAAACGTCAGCATTTGAATAAAACTCTTGCAATAACTCAAAACTTGACTTAATATGTACATATTACATGTACATTAGAGGAATTATGAAATCAATTAGCTATACTTCTCTCAGAAAAAATTTAAGCTCTGTATTAGATACAGTAGAGAAAGACCATATTCCATATCATATAATAAGAAAGAACCATAAAAATATGATTCTCCTAACCGAGGAAGATTATGAATCTACCCAGGAGACACTATATTTACTATCTAACCCAATTAATGCTAGTCGAATAAAAGAATCTATAGAGCAGGCAACAAAAGCTGAATTTACTCATGTTGATTTAGATGACTAAAATTCAATGGACCTTGAATGCCGCAGAAGATATAGCTTATTGGAAAAAGCACGATGCAAAAAAATATGAACGTATCAAGCTACTGATAAAAAACATTGAAGAATCACCATTTACAGGAATAGGTAAGCCTGAGCCTTTAAAGCATTCTTTGGCCGGGTTGTGGTCAAGAAGAATCAATCACGAACATCGATTAATATACTCAGTAAACTCAGGTCAAATCATAATCTATAATTGTAGGTTTCACTACATAAAATAATAAGTAGCTAAATTAGGAGAAAACACCACTGTTACTGTTATTTATAATTATTATTATAAGTTTACCCCGGGGCTGTTGAGATCTCACTATGGTTTCTATTTTTTCCGATAAGGCTATATGCTTTTTGTGCTCTCTTTTTGGCCTGGGACTAAAGACGAAGTGTTAAATAATCGTTTCGGAGCTTTTATACAGGGAAATCTTTAATATTCTCGTCATAAGTTTCCTGCGCTTTGTCCAATGACAATTTTGAGTAAATCTCAAGAGATTGGCGGGTTTCATGACCAGAATATGGCTGAATTAACGCATCATCTATGCCTTTGTGCTTAAGCCAAGTAAACAAAAAATGGCGTAATTTATGTGGAGATATATTTTGCTCTATATTGGCCATTTTACTGTATTTTTCTAGTATTTTTCTAATACCTCGATCAGAATATGGCTTGGCCCAATTCGATTCAAATAGGCTAGAGGTCGCTTTGTGCTTACTGCTTTCAATATAGAGCGCTAATGTTTCCCTAAAACTTTTTGGAAACGGAACTATCCTATCTTTTTGTCCTTTGCCAGATACTATTTTTATCTGACATCTATCAAGGTCTACATCGCATATCTTAAGTCTTATCAGCTCACTTACTCTTGCTCCGGTGTAAAGTAGAGTTTTTATAATTATCATATCTTGTCTATTCTTGCTTTCCCACACTGCTTTATAATATCTGCGTATTTCTTCTTCGGTCGGTACATAAGGCAATTTTTTTGCTTTACTACCTACCTCTATACCCAGTTCCTGCCTTAAATGCACAAATACTGCTCGCAAATAGTTATAATCAGGATCCTCGTGACGCAAGTATTTTATTATTTGCAGAGCTTTTTTTCTTGGTCCCGTTCTTTTTTCCATTTAAGCTACCTCTTTTATTCGAGGGAAGTTTATTTCCAACCGCGCGTTCATGTCTAATGGAAATTTACCATATGGATTGATATGCTCACTTAGCAGCGGCGTAATAGCTCTCTTATCAGCTAAAGTCATGCGATCTAGCCAACTTGATTCAACAAGTACTTGTTGTAGCAATAAGGTATTTATATACACCATGCTTAACTGCAGGATATGCAAACACAACATTTGTAATTCAAATTCATGAGGATTATTGCCGCTTAGAGCACGTCTTTTTCCATAAAAAATAAAATCATTTGCTCCGTTCCATCTTTCAACAACATTAAGCCCTTCGTGAATTTCTTGCCTAAGGTTTTCTGAACTTAAATATTTGCATAAAAAAATAGTTTTTATAGCACGTCCCAACTCTCTTAGTGCTTTATATACAGGATATTTACTGTTTTTACGCGTAAACCTGCGCATAATATTTTCAGCATCAGCTCGTCCTTGCTTTAAAGCAATTGTATATTTTACTATTTGATCATAATAACGTTCTATTATTTCCCAATTAATGCTTTTTGAGATTATATCGGTCAAATTAGTATATTTTTTATTATCTTCTTTATTAACACAGTATAATTTTTGTGCATGAATATTTTTAAATCGAGGGAGTAGTTCAAAATCTAGCATATAAGAAAATGCAAAACCTACTTCGCTTGCTCCATGAGTGTCCACATAGTTTTTATCAACAATTTTATCAGTATCATGACGTAGCACTCCTTCAATCATTGAAGATACTTCTGAAGCGCTGCAACTCTTTAATTGAGAATAAATACATATTGAATTAGTATCAACATGCCAATAAACCATTACGCCCTTGCTATGATAGCGTGGATGCCATCTACTCATTAAATTTTGATCAGCTGATTTAAAATGCGTTGAGTCTGACGCAACTGCAGTGGTGCAGCCACTCCATACCTCGGGTAAGCGAATTTCTAGCAAACTATTCACAATTTTGCGAATCCCAGTTCGCAAATTATCAGGGTCAAAATAACGTAGCTTAATATGTTTTAAATCTTGGTAGGTTACATCTTCATTATTACTCATGCTTTTTAAGCCAGTATTAGTTCCGTAGCCTAGAATAGCAAGTAACAAGCGCTTTCTAATGGTTTCTTTATTCATCCCTTCTTTAGGACCGCTAGGTATAAAATCATCAATAAAATTTACAAACAAATCAGTTTCTTTGAGAATATCTAATAAACTCACAGCTGGCCATTTTTTAAATACCTCTTGTTTGATCAGATCTAATTGTGGAGGCTTTGGTTGCTCTGTTAATTTGGCTAGCTTAATATGACCTTTTGGCTTTTTTAGAATCTTGACCATCTTATTTTGTGGTAAACTTGAGTCAAATTCTTGTAAATGTTGTGATAATTCTTTTTTTATTCTCTGCACAAATTGTTTGGCTGAAAGGGGTTTATCAATTAAATTATAATAATATTTCTTCTGATCAGTAAAATCATAAGGCAAGTCCTCCTCAGGATTTCTATATTTATAACTGTCTTTTACCCATACTTCTTTCGTTTTTAATTTATCTTTTAGAGTGTAAAATAAACTAAGTTCATAGTTAATACGATTTACGCGATAACCATCATCCAACACAAGTGCTCTATGTGGTTTTGTAATTACCCCCTTAAGGGGTATTGATAAATTATCAGGATAATAGGTAGTATTAGCATCCAAATGATCTTTGATTATGCCAAGACCTTTAATGATCTGGGTATCATATTCATTATTTGAGTAAAAATCTAACAACTCTAATACTGGCTTTAGTACCTTACGGTAATGATGAATATAAGACTTTCTAGCTTTGTCGTATACAAGCGACTCATATGTTATGCTTTTATTGACAAAATTTGCTTTAATTAACTCTAGCTGATCTTTAGGTACTACTGTAAATACTGCATCTTTGATTACTTCGTCTTGGTTAGATAATATGATATCAACTAGTAATTTTAGTATTTTTTTGCTGTTATAGGCTTCTTTAATATTTACTATGGTAGCTAATTCTTTTTTTAATCGACGCTCTCCAGAGATAAACATCTTTTGTACAAACCTAAGTAACATATCAATAAGATTGTCACTAACTTCTCTTCGCCTAATAAAACAAAAAATGGCTAAAAATACATATTTACTTCTATCTGGCATCTGTTTGATAGCACTTGGATATTTTGTACAAATATTGCGATAATATTTCTTTAATTGTTTAGTTGGTATCGTATCTAATATCTCGGGAAGTTTTATTAGTTTTAGATGTTTTAATTTTTGTGCTTCTATTAATACGGATTTCAAGGATATACCCCGAGGCCAGCTTTTAATAAACGACATTATTGAGTTATTATTCTCTATTATGAGTAATCCGTCTAAATAGGCCATGGTCTCGTAGTCAAGCAAATCAAGAATTTTAGTGAATAAGTTAGTTTCATATTTATTGATAGAGCTATTAATAATTCGATCTAAAGAATGAATAGACTCTATCTTATTTTTCTTCAGATAATTTATTACATTATTAGTATCGATATCAAAAGAGCTTTGCGTAGGCAGAATATTGAAAATATAATTTTGTACTAACTCTTCAGCCAATGATTTATTAGAACCAAAATAATCACGAATTTCAAGGCGGTATGCATTAAGTACAGATTCTGATGGGATAGATATCAACCTGGAAACATTTAATATTTTCGTAAAGTTGGTTATTAAACTACCCGAGAACTTGGGTAGCTCAGTAAAAAACTCAGTGTTGATTTCGTAATATTTAAAAAGCAACGCATAAAATATTCGATATTTACGACTCTTAGAAACAATCAAAGATAATTGCTCTTTATTAAATTTTGAATTAAGCCTTATCATCAAGCTCTAACTCTTTTTGTTGATAATTAGCCCTTGCTAGTACTATAGCTCTATGTAAATATTCCTCTAATAATTCTTTAGGAGGCAATTTAGTTAAATATTTAGTAACGTGAATCCCAACTTCATCTAGCTCTAAATATTCTACATCTTCTTCGTCTTTATCAGCACACAATATTATTCCTATTGGCCTTTCTTCACCAATTTTGCGCTCATTCTTATCTAACCATCGTAAGTACCACTCCATCTGCCCTTTGTGGTCTGGTTCAAATTTTCCAAGTTTGAGTTCAACGGCAACTAAACACCTTAAACTACGATGAAAAAATAATAAATCAAGATGCCTGTCCTTGTTCTTAGTTGACATTCTTTTTTGCCTTGCCACAAAACAAAAATCATTACCTAATTCATATAGGAATTCAGTGATATTATCCAAAATGGCATTCTCAAGATCACTTTCAGAATATTTACCACCCAAATTGATAAAATCTAAAAAACATGGATCACGGAATACCAAGTCAGGATTTAATTCATCAGTATGTCGAAGCTTACTTAGCTCTGCTTTTATGACATTTTCAGGTTTTTTACTTATTGCTGTTCTTTCAAATAACATCGAGTTTATTTTGTCCCTTGTTTCTCGAACACTCCATCTTTCAATTCTTGCCATTTCTAGATAGAAATCTCTTCGCAAATCATCATCCATTTGGCAAATAAGCACAATATGTGACCAAGATAATTGTCGCGACACTGTAGCGACAATTATTTGATCGGGATATATCTTCGCAAAGCGTACCATTCTGAACAAGCTTGCCCTATTATATCCCTTACCAAATTTTATGGTTAGCTCTTCTGAGATACGGAATATTATCTGGTCACCATAATTTGCTCTATCACCTTTTAGAATTTCATCATTAATTCTTCTGCCAATTAGCCAATATATTAATATAACTGTTGAATTAATTTCAGTTGCAACTCTATATTTGCCTTCGTTAATTATCTTGGCTATATCATTAAAGAGGTCTTGATAAGATTTGTCAGTTTTAGATATTTCTTTCTTAGTCATTAAAAAGTTCCTATAATTCCCAGTATCGGTAATATCATAATATTATCCATCATGATTACATACACGAACACTAACATAAAACGGCAAAGTATGAAAGACTATTTTATACAAGGAACTTTATTCAAAACGATTATTTAACACTCCATCTTTAGTCCCAGGCCTTGTATACAGTATCCTTATGCTTCGTTTGCTCTACCTGTAAATAATAAGTAGGTTCTTGCTCCACTGGTCCTTTAACTGTTTTGCAATCAACTCCTATATCTTCAAGTTTTGCTAGTAAGTTCCTCATTAACTCATCTTGTCCTTTTGCTATTTTTTCTGCGTCAATTATGTTCTGCTTTTGTAATGGACTATCATAATCAACGTACAGCTCACGAATGACATCTTGTTTGACCATTTCACGTGTTCCTACGGAATTTAGTTCAGTAGCTTTGATACTGGATAACTCATCTGCATTTTTCTCTATCTCTTCTCTACTTTCTTTTACCAAATACTCCATACCTTCGTCGGATCTAACAGAATCCATCGCCGCATCTTTATGACCTTCAATCTGTCTTTGAAAAGCAGAAGAATCATCTACGGATTTTTCAAATAAATCCGTCTGTTCATTAACATTAACTCTAGTAGTTACATCACGATATTCACCTAAAGCAACATGAGCGCCGATGAAAACCATGGACGTTACTATTAAAAATATGCGAATGTTCCAAAAGATATTCATCTACTAGCTTTTGCCTCATCTAATATTTGGGTCGCTAAAGTCGATAACTCGCCCTTCTGTGCTATTAGCTCTAATCCTCTTCTAATACCGATATTTCCAGTTACCTTATCAAACACTGGCGCGCTATTTAATTCATCATATTCAAACACGCCGATCTCTTTTTGCAGCACAATCGCAGGCACACTAGTAATGCCATATTCTACGAATGCTAAATCATCGATTTGCATAGACACTCCCTCTTCCTCTCCATCCGTTAATTCATAAACAAGCTGGGATAATTTACGCCATGAACCACCAGGCAAGCCGTTAAAAACTAATGTGGCTTTATATAGTTTGGCTTGTGATAGATAAGTTTTAAGTAAAGAGTTGCCCATCGAGCTTGAAACAAATATTTTTAATCCATGTTCAGACTCTCTTGGGCTTATGGGGGCAAGGTCTAATCCATCGTCGCCTTGATCATTTTTCTCTCTTTGCATTTCTTGTAATTTTAACCATTCCTCTTTAAGTCCATTCATACTAATCTTGCTTGACAAGGCTGCTAAATCGTGAGCAAATTCCATGTCTTCCTTGATGAATTCAAACCTTTCTTCTGCTCTTGTATTAACGCTAAAGCTCAGCATTAACCCTAAAACAAGCAGCAATTTTTTTTTCGCCATATCAAGTACCCCCAATCTTGTCCGTCATACGGATATTCTTTAAACGAGCTATAAGCCATATCACTAAGACCAAGAGGCCAACAACCAATTCCATCAGAACTAGATTTGGGATTGACCATTTGTAATTTGTATTGGCTTTTTTTGATTTTAAGTGCGCGGCTTTTTTTGCAAATGCCCCCATTAACACTCGCATCAGTTGTTGATGTCTCCTGAGCAAGACCAAGACGATGCATCTTGGATAATATTCTAGTAGTTAGTAATGAGCTATTTTGTACGCCGCCGACATGATCAGCATTTGCCCCAGAAAAAGGATACATGTTGCCCCAGCAGCCAGCACACCAAAACATGCTGTCTATCGCAGTTGTTGCTGTTGCACTTGCGCAGTCCAAACCACATGCAGCTTGGGCAAGAGGATTGCCAAAAAGAATTGCTTCCGGGTTAAGTAGTGACTGTAATTTAGGATCGTTCCACGTAATGTCGAACTCACTCATATACGCCACATCAAACGTACTTTGCTCCAAACACATGAAGTCAGTCAGTAGTTCCAGCCAATAAATCAATGGATAAACATAGTAATGCAAATGATAGAAACTAGAATTGGTGCCGCGCTTATTATAGCCACTACTGTAACCACCGATTTTCTTGTTATCCGTGCCAAGGGCTATGCCGCCTAAATTAACCATGCAATATGGCGTTCTAGTAACATCTACCATCCGCACAGGCTCCCAGAACCCGATTGATATCCCGGGAATCGGAATAGGCTGACCAAACTTACTACAAGCACAAACAGGCGAGGAAGGATTTTTAATATCACGCTTTTTCGGGGTTAATCCCTTGCCAATAGAAAACCCGCCAATATTAATAGGCGTTAAACATCCCCAACACACATCAGTAATGGGATTGACAAAACGCCCTTGGCAAGTTACGCTCGCATTTGCTGATATAGGCATTAATATGACTAGCATTAGCCCGATAACTATCTGTTTATTCAGATTGTGCAGCTGGTCGATAGTTCCTGTCCGCCAAGACTCATGACTATTGACCAGCCTCTGCTGGAGTTGTTTCATTGTTATGTTTTAACCCCCTCAAGTAAGTTGACTACTAACTTGATCAATACCTCTTTATCAGCAGGATTGCTTTCTGCTATCAGCAAGGCAATAGCCGTTAGTGCTTCTGGGCTCAAATCATCAAGAGGGTGCTTATTCATTTGTAAAAGTAATAGAAAGAGTAAACAGCCACCTCTTTTATTACCATCAGTAAATGGATGGTCCTTTATAATAAAATATATTAGATGAGCTGCTTTTTCTTGCGTTGAAGGATATAATTCTTGACCATCAAATGTTTGATACAAATTCCCTATTATACCTTGCAGAACATTATCTCTTTCCCTACCAAATAAATCGCTAGCTTCTTGTTTTTGCATTAATTCTCTTTTCAAAGAATTTATTGCATCCTTAGCTTCCTCGTATTTTAGTATTTTGCTATCATGACTAGCTTTAGGCAATTCTAACCTATTCTCGTCATACTTAACTAAAATATCCCAAGTCTTAGCGTACCCCTTGATTAGGCTTAAGCATTCCTGTCCAGTTTGGTTTACCAAACCTTGGTTAATTAGAGTATCTGATAATAAGCCTACAACTTGTTTTAATTCCATTAGCTTATTATCAAGGACCTTCTGATGATTAATGCTGTATCCTTTAATCAGATACTCCTTTAATATGCTATTTGCCCATCTTCTAAACTCCACTCCCCGTTTGGAATTAACTCGATATCCAACTGAGATAATTGCATCTAAATTGTAGTATTCTATTTGCCTGGTAACACTTTTCTCACCTTCCGCTTGAACTGTTGCGAATTTTGCAACAGTTGCATCGTGTTCAAGTTCTCTTTCTTTAAATATATTTCTTAAGTGCCTTGAGATTACTGATTTATCCCTACCAAACACCTCTGTTAATTGATTAAGAGATAACCACACTGTTTCATCGCTCAATACTACATTAACTTCAATATCACCAGATTCATTCCTGAATATTGCTATTTTGTTTTCTAAATCGTTGTTCATTTTTTAATCCAATTTGTCAGTATCATTACTAGAAAAGTCACTACTTGACTCGCCCATCATCTGTGATGTCTGATAGGAAATATTCAAAATATCCTGAGCGAAATTATAATTATTATTTTGAGCTCCCTCAGTAAAATTAAAATTATTAAACACTTGATCAGTGATGCCCATAATTTCATTCACTGTAATTTGCGTTTCTTCGTTATATTGGGGAAATAAGTTATTCGTAGAGATCCCAAGGGAGCTACTATTTATGTACGGGTTATTTATCATCATACCGCCAAAGAAACTAGTGAGATGATCTTTTGCCTCAACTACCCGCTCATCAGACAATGTGACTTTACTAATCAATTCAGCTAGTCCATTTGCGTTATCCTCTTGAGTGACTTCATCAAGTAGTGAATAATCACTTTCATTCAAAAAAACGGTAAAATAATGATTTGTTAATGATAAGGAATCATAGAACATTAAAGATGTTATATGATTAGTTACTTCAACAACTTGATTTACCGGTATATTTAATTTGTTAGACACTTCTTTAGCATTACTGCAACCAAGCTCAGCATTCGTGAAAATATCTGAAAAAATATCACGTGCACCATAACGGCTCAGCACTTTTAAACAAACTTTGGTTCCTAAATCAAGTAATTCTTGCTTGGTAAATACCTTAGTAAAATACAAACTTAATCCCGTTTCGTGATATACATCCTGAACAAAATCCACACAATCTCTGTGTCCAATCTTATACTCCGTCTCTATTCCTAAATTCTGTTCTACAAACAGATTTGCTTTGCTATATTGTTGATATGTCAAAGGAATTAGCTTTGTACATAATACCTCTTCCTTAGTCTCTTCCTCATATCTCTTACTTCTTGCTAATCTTTCATTCTCTACGCCAACTACACCCATGCCACCAAATACATCTATCAAGCTTGTAGGATTAAAGCCGTAGCTAGAAGCATCTTCTTCAGTTATTAACCCTATATAAAAATGGCCAGTAGATATATCCTTAATAAGCTTTTCTTCAGTTCTATTCAATTTTAAAGCAACATCATGATAAATTGCCAAAAAGTGTTTTGCTGATTTTATGTCTATCTCAGGGTTTATATTAATTTTCATAATTCTCTCTTTGTTATTGATTTTAAATCTCTATCTTCTTAATCTCACTTAAGGCAGAAGCAACACTAGCCACATACCTTTTCTTAAAAGACTCTCCCACATTAAGTTTACCCAACCTGTATCATTATTTGCCATGATGACAAAGCATATCGTCACTATTAATAACACGAATAAATATGAAGCTCTATTTGCCGTGCGCACCCCTTTTAAAACTAGATCCTGATTCAACTCTTTGATATCAGTAAAACCATACTCGATCCAGTAAGATAGAAAATATGCAGGAGGTAGCATTAGAACAAACTTAATATACGTCTCAACCCAATCATTTAACGATATTATAATTGGAGCCTGAAGTATTAGCCCAAAAGGTAATGTCAAAAACGTTAGCCACTCATTCTCTATATCGCTGAGAAAACTATATACTAATCCAGATAGCGGTAACGTCAGACCAAAATAATACAAACACCACGCCAGTGGTATACCTATTAAAGTAGAAACAAAATTGCCCAAACTAGTAGATATTAATATTGAGCTAATCTTTACTTGCGGCCATAACTTAATTAATACAGCTGATTCTACAGCAATCACTGCTATTAAGAATGCCCACATAATAGGTACGGAAACTACTAATGTCGGTATTATTATGTTAGCGAACGCTACTTCTGGTGCTATTGACAATAACACCAAATATAATGAGTACCTGATTTCTTTACTTGATATTTGCTCCATTTTTTATTTTTCTCCAACCAGCAATTCCTTACCCATGTCTTTCCATCTATTCTTTACTTCGGGCTTTGTTTGCATCGCGCGTTTGCAATCAAGTAACATTCCGTATAACATGTAGGCATCATGTGGATGCATATGATCAAGTCCCGCTTTTACAAACAAACCACCGAGTTGTATCTTTTTTCTGGCATCTTCTTTCCTATCCATGAGCCTTCTCCTTTTGATCTGTATTTGGTGGTAGAGCAAGCTTCGTATTTGGCGTTTTAACAGTATCCTTAATTGCTCTACTGGGTATTTTGCTTGCGCCAAGCATAGCTAGCTCCCTCAAAATATTAGAAGTTGAGTTTGCAGGGTTTGCAGCATGGATTGCAAGGCCAGCAAGTAGTTTATTATCGAGCGTTAGGCCACCGTTAGACTGTAACACCTTGAAGATTTCCTCCTTGCGCAATGGTAATAATCTTGCTTTTTCCGCCTCTAACAGTTTGATTCTCTCTAATATTCTGTTTGTATCTTTACTCATTGCTCACCTCTTGTTTTTCCATAATATATTTTTGCTTATATTCAACCGAAGACTCATAATCACCGCCGTACTTTTTAATAGCACCTAAAATTAGCAATGAAAAAAATAGAACCATCATCACAATGCTAATTGGTTTTTGTACATATAAGAAACCCTCCACCCCTTTAGATAACATTGTTTTAATTCGTTTTTTCATTTTAATGCTCCTGTGTTTTTGTATCTTCATTCGCAATAAGCAAAATGTTCTTAAGTAAAAGTAAGAAGCAAAATATAGCCAAAGGCTTTAATGCCAATTCACCAACTAATCCTGAGGCAAATAACGTTTTTGACATTAAAACAGATATTAGTGATAGCAAATAACAACTAACTCCTAACCCCACAATACGCTTTGAGCTTGAACTTGTACTTTGTTTAAGAATGCCTAATGCTATAGCAGCTAATCCGATTAGCTTCCCATATTCATTAATATTAATTGCCATATCAAAGTTACTATTAGCAGAATAAGGAATTATTGCTCCCCCAAATGCCCATATCACCGCCGTCATTAAAACCAAGCTCCAATTATACGGCGTGTTCATAATTCTGTTTGTAACACCGCAAATAATATTTTCTAGTTTTGTTGTGATTTTTAATTCTGTATTTTGCATAATATTTTCCTAATTAGTTTGTTAAATTAATCTCATCAATACGTATTTTTAGTCCGTCCTGTATAGCAATTGCAGGGCTATGTTTGATACCGAACTTAGTAGTTAGCTCCCCACTTTGGTCAAAATATACATCTCCTCGCGCAGTTGCTGTTAATTCATCTTGAAGCTTAAACACACTGCCACCAACCAAAATTACTCTATCTTCTACAGGCTCTTTTTGTTCTGGTAATGGATTATTTAATTGCTCCTTCAACCACTCAACTTGGCTAGCTTGGCGGGCATCTATGAAAAACAAACGTCTATTTAAGTCCATATGTTCTAATGGGTTTACCTTTGTATCTGCTTTATGCAATATGGTGCCGCATGGCAATGAAGCGTCCTCACCTAGTATGTAGGTTGGGTCAAAATAGAATGTTCTGTTTTCTTCCGCTCCCGTTATACCAGCAACGGCTATAGGGTTCTCTACTCTATCAATAGCTATTTTTTCCATTTTTTTTCGCTCTGCTTCCATATCTACTTCCTCTAACTTTCGCTTCATCATAAGAGTGAATGCTTCTTCCTCAATTTTAAAAGTAGTCGCCTCTTTACCTAGATCTTTAGCCACTGCTAATGTAGGCAGAAAAATACATATTAATGCGAGCTTCTTGATCATCTTCGTTATCTTTTTATGTTATAAATTTTCTATGTAGTTCTTTTCTCTTAAAGAAAAACACTTCTCTAAACGGCTTATACATCTTCTGGTGCTGCGTACCGTGCAAATATTTTCTTGCTCTTGAACTAAATATATTTCATTTTCAAAAATGAAATATTTCGTAGTAAATATATATCTATTACCTATTTGATTTTTTAACTCAAGCCCAGCTGCATACATCTCTCTTAAAAGACAATCAAAGTTGCCTTCATATACTCTCTCTACACTATCAAAACGCTTTTTTAAAGCTGGTATTAAGTCATGTATGAAACACCAAATATGAGTGAGAAAGTAACTTGCAAAAAGATAAGCAACCGCCAAAAATTTGCCTCCTTCTGGCAATGTCCCTAACAGTAATAAAAATGATATTACTGTTACTGCAATTGACCTATCATATACTTGAGCGTTATTGAAACATGTTGACTTTTTACTCACTTTGCCTCTCCTTTAAAATTAATTGTTTGTTTTGCTCATTCACAGCCAAATCAGGAAGGGTTCCATATTTCTTTGACAATGCCATGATTGCCTCATGTTTACTCAATCCCTCCCTCTCCTTCTGCATTAAGAATTTAAAATCGGTGTCTTCAGTTGAAAACATCGCGGTTGAATAAGCGTCTGTCGCAAGCCTACCAACAACCGTTGCTCCATCGGTATTAATCATTACTTCTGAAAATTTGTTTTGACTGCATTTCCTTATGCTGGCAATTAATGGAACATGCTTTTTGTAACTGTCAGATGCATTAAATGCCGCCATACCATCCGCAGTTTGCTGTAGGATTAACTTCCACGTTGCACACTCAAGAATAGCTGCTTGCGATTTACGTGTTCCACAAAGATTACTAAAACTAGTTAAGTCTTGAGTACATACACCAAGGCTACCGCCGTATTTTCTCACTGTTCTAGCAAATCGTTCCAAGAAGCTTGCAGCAAAATCTAAAATCAACCATGCCTCATCAACAATCAACATAAAGCGCCTGGATCTATCACCGCACAAGAATTGCATAGTTATTTGCATTAAAATGACCTGCAATACAACAGCTAATAGTGGCTCATCGTTTTTTAATTCTTCAAGCTCAAAGACCGTAAGCATTTTTTTGAAACTCGCATCCGCACCGCTAGCAAAAAATCGCCCATGCGTACCTTCTTCAGTATATGGATACAAACAATCGGCAAATCTAGATGCTCCTTCTACCGCATCACCTTTGCCATCCTTTAAATCACCCAATACGAGACGGAGTTTAGTAATATCAAGTTTCGTACCATATTTAACAACGCCCTCATTAATAGCCCGCTCAATTATCGCCTCACCTCGAACATCACCATTAACACCGCACATTGTAGAGAGCATAGCTTTGGCATAAATAATAGAGTCTTTAGTGACAAAATGAGTTTTAGTATTGCCCAGCTCATCTCGCCCTTTAATCTCCAAAATCTCAATACCATCACTTTCTTTTGTTTCTGCGCTTGCTCCGCTTTTACCAATTTTCAAGGCTTCTATTCTCTCAAGGCTTAGTCCAGTCTTTAACTGTATTTCTTCAGCATCAATTCTTTGCCCAATCATTTGTAATGCCTTCATTAACACCGCCCCGCTCTCTGCCAAAGTCGCGAAAGGATTTAAAGAAATATTACAATCATGATTAAACTGAATCATCTCTCCATCAAGTAATTTACATATGTTTTTATAACTAGCACCGATATCTAATACAAATACCGCCACGTCCTTTGAGATCATACTTTGTGCTATCTCCTGCAGAGCAAATGATTTGCCAGCACCTGGAGGAGCAATAACAATAAAATTGTAATTACCACCACCGCCTATACGAAAAAACGGATCCCAGTTAAATAATTGTCCTCGGCGACCTATGAATAAAGCTCCCGATGTTGGCACACCCTTCCATTCACCTTGAATCGGCAGTTTAGCTACAACCTCACCGCTCATCGCATACCGAGTTAATTTAAAAAACTTACATGAAGGCCAATAGGAATATTGCATCATCGGTAACATTGCCAATGATGCAATTCGCATAATACGCTTACAAGGTTCTAGCTTCCAATCATTAGTATTGTACAAACTCTTAAGCACTTCTTCGGCTATCTCGATCTCTTCTTTAGGAGCAGTCAACATCACTAACATCGATTCTTGCAAATAGCTTTCTCCCTTTTTGTGCAAAGCCTTAACTTCCACCCATTGCCTGGCTTCTTCTTGCGCCACAAGATCATTTTTAGTATATGATTTCCCAGCAGCATGGATAGATCTGCTCCCCGCTGCATCCATAGAAGATCTACCCTGCGCACCCAGATTATTCGCTATTGTGTATGAAATGATGAACCTGCCTGGAATGCTACGATAATCAGTGCCTAATAGATTAATCATTTCAGCCAAACAAAAACTTTCCGGCAATTCTCTTGGCACAAATACTTTAGATACCAAGCCAGACTTGTGATGAGTGATTTGGTCGATCTCTATAGTATTTGGCTCAAACGGCAGAGCAATCTGATCAGAGAGGTTATTTAAAACATTATATCTTGGCTTACTTTGTTTACTCATCGACATTTGCAGCATATCTCTGCCATTGACATTCTCCCCTACCTAAAGGAAGGGGATTCTTTACGCTTGTAAAGTTGGTACTAAGTCGCCTATTCCCAAAGATTTCTGCTTCATAGAGACTGCCGATGCATTCTCTCCACAGACTGAAACGATCTGCCCGATCGCCAATATATTTTTAGCTGCATTAATATCAGCATTTTCACTATGATTACAACTGATACAAACAAAACAATCTTGTGATGTTCTATTCCTAGAATCTACATAGCTACATTTGTTACATCTTTGACTTGTATGATGAGGTGATACAGTTCTTAACTCTCCACCATTCCACAGTAATTTGTATTCAAGTTGTGATCTAAAAATGCCCCATCCCTGATCTAATATTGATTTATTAAGCCCTGATTTAGCTTTGACATTTTTACCTGGGGTATCTATATTACCGCTTGAAGATTTACTCATGTTCTTAATCTTTAATTCTTCAATTACAACTAATGCGTGGTTCTTGCTTATTTTAGTTGTTTCCTTATGAAGAAAATCTAACCTAACATTTTTTATCTTATTATGGATAATTTGTACTTTTTTTACACATTTCCTCCAATTGTTTGAAAACTTTTCTTTATTAGATTGAACTTGCTGCGCTTTAGACAGTTTGTTTTGCAAAGCTTTAAGTGGATTACGAGGTTCAATATATTCACCATTCGATAAAGCGGCGAACTTAGCAATACCAACGTCTATACCCACAGAATTCTGGGAAATAATAGATTTTTGTTCTATTTCTTGTTTTAATTGAATTTGAATAGAGCAAAACCAAGAATCCCCTTGTTTAGTTATAGTAATATTTTTCAAATCTCCTACAATTTGCCTAGATTTAAAAAAACCTAACCAACCTATTTTTGGTAAGCATAATCTGTTATTATCTAGTTTAAAATGCTTTGGCTCTGGGTATCTAAAAGAATTATGTAGTAGCTTTTTTCTTAATTTAGGCATTCTTTTATTAGGTTGTTTTTTATCGAAACCGTCCTTATACGCCTTATCCAAATCTTTTAATTTTTGTTGTAATACATGCGCTGGAGCTTCTGCTAAAAATCCATACTCTTCAGATTGCTTTAATAGCGTCAACCAATAGTTCATTTCATGATAGCGCATTATTTTTTGTTTATTATGTAAACGTAATTTATTGATGCGCCAAAAATAGTTCCACACAAACCTACTATGACCAGAAAAAATGGTTAAAAGTTGCTCCACTTCTGGATTGGTCTTTAATTTGAATTTATAAGCCTTGCGTATTATCATCAATTGATTTAAATATTGCTAATCACTCTAACTTATTTGAATACAATGACAAAAGCAACAGAAATTAGAAAGGGTAGACATTGTGTGTTTTTGATGCATGCGCACTTGGTCTTTGTAACTAAATATAGAAAAGCTGCATTTACAAAAGTACATTTGGCTTCAATGCAGAATATCTTTAACAAAATATGTGATGATTTTGAGTCTAAATTAGTAGAATTTGATGGAGAGAAAGATCATGTGCATTTATTAATCAATTATCCTCCTAAAACATCTGTATCTAAATTAGTTAATAGTTTAAAAGGAGTTTCTAGTAGAAAGCTAAGATTAGAACACCCTGATCTCTTACAACATTATTGGAAAGGTGTGCTATGGTCTCCTAGTTATTTTGCGGGTAGCTGTGGTGGCGCGCCCATAGAAGTTATTCGTAAATACATTGAACAACAAAATACGCCTGTTTAATTTGAAACAGACACCTTACATCCTCCACCTAAAGGAAGAGGTTTTACGGTGCAACTAGATAAAATATAGTGCCATTTGCAGCAGCTACCCAGAGCGTTGCAAAACTTTCAGTTTTATAATTTCTTAAACCTTCAAATAATGGAATCTTATTATTTTTTACCTTTTTAAAAAATGGAGTATCTGATAGTTGTTGTCTTACAAAGTATCCAACAAACGCTAAAGCAAAACCAAATAAAAACGCGAATCTCCAGCTATAATCGGGAAGTGCTGGATTTTGCAGCAATCTACTGACTAAATTTGCCAGCAATACCCCGCAAGCTCCTCCGGCTGATACAATACCAGCGACTAAACCAACTTTATTATTTTTACTATGTTCGATTGCAAAGATAATAGCTCCCGTGAACTCCCCACCTACTGAAATTCCCTGTATAATCCTAACAAATACTATTACATAACAAGAAACTACACCAATTGCAGCGTATGTAGGTAAAATAAACATCAAAAAAGAGGCAAAGCCCATAATAGATACACTTGTTACTAATGCTCTTTTTCTTCCGTGAATATCTCCAATATAACCAAAGATCAACGATCCAAGAGGCCTAAATACAAAGCCTACAGCAAAAAAAGCATAGGTGATAATTAAGGCCGTATCTTGATCCAGAAAAGATAAATAGTTTTTGTGGATAGTTACTGTTAAAAAACCAAAAATCGCAAAATCATAGATTTCTAAACAACTTGCAAGAAAGCAAGAAAATACTATTTTTCCAGTTAGAACTTTGTCTTTTACCATATTATTACCTTATAAAATTGCTTGTAATTGAGGAGAATTTGCTATTGTTATCAATTCGCTTTTGCCGTTTAAGCAAAACTTTGCTTTTAAACAAAACAATTGTCTTTCAACAGTTTTTTCATTCACACCTAAAGTGAAAGCAATGGCTTTATTGCTGTTTCCAGTTTTTAATAGCTTTAATACTTCTAATTCACGACAATTAATAGAAACTTGCTTACCGTCAAATATAATGTTTATGCAGTTAGTCGATAACTTAGTATTAATAGAAATATTACGGAATATTTCAGCGCAGGTTTCTTTTTCTATAGTGAACTCTTCTTTAGTATATTTATTGATCTCATCAGAGAATTTATTTATTTGCTTAGTGAGTGAATTCACGTGATGTTCTAACCATTGAATGTTATTAATGAGGTTATCCCTTTGCTTCCCTGCATTTACTTCGCAAATAAAGAAAAAGCTATCTATACGCTTGGAATCAAATTTATATATTCCGACGCTGTTATTTATCCCTAATTTTTCAAGCCACTTTAAGTATGGACTTTCTTCTTGGTCACTCGCTCTAGTCACATAACAAAACTTGTTTTTGGTCAAATATATCAACTCCTGAGTTAAATACATTTTCATGTAATTATAAAAATCTTCATTGCGTATACTGCTATACCATGTTTCTTTGGTAGGGCAGCCAAAACTTTTTCCAGAGGGAAGAAAGTACCTATAACCCAAATGCTCTACTCCTAGCTTTTTCAAAAGCAATACTTCTTTTTTTAAAATTTCTTTTATTTCAGAAATTAGTTCATGCATACGCTGTTTAAAACCTATTTTAATTCCAAACGGTCTTTAGCCATTTAGTAGTTCACTCTATTTGAAATTTCAGATAATATAACAACTATTTATTAAGAAAAAGTTAATTTGTTACTTAAATACTACTTTAACTATCTTTAGTATAATTTGCTTTAGCTTTTTCTATTGCAGTTAACATTTTATCAACTTTTTTTGTCTATAATTTTTCTTTTTTCAATGATTTCGATTTTTTGTCTTGTTATCCACAGTATTTATGGATAATTCTGTGAATCAAAACGCACTTCTTTTTGTTTGTTTGCCTGTGTTGCTATTGCCTCTATTTTCAGCACTCAAAACCCCTAATTCTTATCCCCATTGTTTGGGCTGTTTGCTCTATTGCCTGTTCGTAATTCCTCTCGACCCAATCCTTAAAGAATTCACTCGGGGCTTTTAAGTTTATCGCTTTTTCTTCTATATCTTCTTTTGACTCCAGTTTACTGAACCAGCTTGCATCTATCGCTTCACCATAAATGGTGATTAGCTCCTTTCTTACCTTTCCCCACATAGTATCTGGTATTAAATCATTGGCTACTTGTTTACCAGTATTAGAAAACTGACTTTTTGTAACTTTTATTATTAATTCTATTTTTTGAATTGGATTATATATTCCATTCTCAAATCTCTCGTGTGTAGCTTTTACTTGCTCTAATATAATTCCAAGCTCTAGATCATTTAACTCAACTGCTTTTGTCAAATGTATTTGCGCTATGCTTTCCTCAATATTAATTGATCTATATGATTTTAGTAGATCAAAAGCCTTTGCTGGAGCTAATACACATGCTAGCTTTTTCTTTAAATGCCACTCAGGTGATACCCTAGTTGAATATTCAATTTCAGTCAGATAATTTTCTATTTCTTGCACCCTCCTCTCTTCAATACTTACGTTAGCTTTGATTTTAAATGTTTCATTGTTAATTTTATTAGCATCCCGCATTTCATAAGCAAATGCTTTGGCCATGTAACTCAAGAATCCTTTTTTAGTTTTGAACTCTGGGGCAGTTAGTTTCTTTGACATATCACGTAGTATCTCGTTCATCGCATTTAAACTAAACTCGCGGCCGGATAAGATTTGCAGCTGGCTACAATCTTCTTTGTTTAGTGGGTAGTAATCCCCTAATGTCTTTGATTTGGTGAAGATGTTTGGGGTTTTAACTCGAGAAAAGGGAAAGTGGTTATCAGGGTTTAAGTTGACGTTAGCGTTAGATGAAATTTGTAATGCTAATGCATTATTATTTTTATCAACGTTACTAGCGCTTAGTTCTAAAAAATTATTATGATCATTATCAGCTTTTTCTTCTAAAACTAAACTATTTTCTAAAAAACTAGATCCTGATTGAGCTTCATTAGAAGCGTAAATCATAGATCTATCTTTCTTTATCTTATTCTTATTACTTATATGATGGTACGAAATTTGTAGGGATTGGAATTTGTTGTCATCAGAGCTAATAACATTATTTTCGCTATCTTCACCGGTGCTACAAGTATCTTCTACTTCTTTATTCCCCAAAGAATAAGGTAAGCCACTTTTAGGAGTTCTTATATCTAGTTCTGGTTGGCGGAAACAGGAAAGAAAAAATTCTTGATCAATAGTAAGCATTAGTTTATTACATCTTCCACCCTCCTCAAGAGAGATATTACAAACCCCGCGCTGTATAATACCAAGCTCTTCTAGTCTCAAAAACCCTCTTCTAGCTTTTTCTTTACGAATCATAAACTTGTGCGAAAAATGCTCATAAGAAGTACGTAAGTCCTTTCCGACTAAAGTAGTTTCATCGCAAGTACGTTTAACAAGGTATGAACATGGGGCAGCGGAATTTGAAAAACGATATAAGGCTAAAACCTCTGAAAGGAGAGTAATTGCAGTAAGATCAGGCCTACCCTTTTCATCGACAATTTTTTTAAACCAGAAATGAGGAATAATATTACCTGGTTCTGAATAAGAATGTTTGGTAGTTACCCGTAAAAATTCTTTATCTTTTTCAGCTAAAGAAAGAGAATCTGTTGTAGAAAAACTACGATTGGTTGAATCAAGGGCAGTTTTATTAGTAGAAATAGTCATTTTAACCTCATTTTATGAGGCCAAAACCTTAAAACACTTGATATTCCAGAAAAAAAAGTATAGAATTATGGTTATAAGAAATATAGCGGGCAAGCATTAAATTCTTATTTCTATAAAATCTATATTAATTTTTTAGGGTGTTGGGTATCTTAGGGTCTCAGCACCTCTTTTTTTTATCTAGTATTTAATCTAATATACAAGCGTGAATATCATAGTCAACTTTTTTCTACAAAAAAGTTGACTATCTGGCTAAATAGGATTATTTTAAACGATTAATTGTATATTTGGCATTATACAGATAGATAGATTATCTGGAAAGGATAGCCCGGATTTTTGAAAAAATTCTTTTAAAGCAATATCGTCTATATTTTTATTTGTAGTGTTTAAAAACGTAAAATTATCCTGTGTTTCTAAATAATTTATAGAAGATATTGGGATATTAGTTAGTGCAGCTAATCTACTCTGCGTTAAAGATAAAGCAGCTCTTGCCGCTCTTAATTGAAATCTTGTTAAATGCACAGATGGTGTAATTACTACAAAACTATTAAGTTTAACGGTATTTTCATCTGGAAATAAAATGCCATGCTGCTTAAAGAAAAAAACAAGGGAATCAGCTGAAGTTTTCTTAGTTTTTATTTGCTTCATAGGCGGTTGTTTTTCCCAACGAGAAATAATAGTGCGACTTACACCAAGATAAAGGGCCACCTCTCTTACTCCAATGCCAGTAACAGACCTCGCTATTTTTAGCTGAAAAGATTTGAACATAAAGCTAAATTAAAATTTATCATAAAGACGAAGGTAATCTGTATCGGTAGAATTCTCTAAAGCTCTTAACGCCATACGGATAATTGCAGATTTGCTTTTACTTCTTTTTTCTAGGTTTGTTGCTCTATCAATTTGTTTTTCAAGAATCTCTATATCTAGATTATTTAGAGTGAAAGTCACTGGTTGAGCTCTTCCCTTATCTGTAGAAGAAATTGGTTTTGACTGTTCCTCTGGACCATTAACAAACTGCTCTTTAGTTATTTGGAGAGGGAGCTCAAGCTTATTAGAATTTTTTATATTCATAATTTAAACACCTCTGCACCTAGGGATAAAATTTCATTTTTAGCCTTATCATCTGAATATTCTAAAACAGATAAACCACGACCCATAGTACGCCAATATGAAGAGCGATAAGTAATAGAAATATTAGAACTGATAAAATTAGGCATTTTTTCTAAAATCGCCTCTGTTTCCTTTTTATCATCCATATTAGGATTAGTTGGGGAGTGCGTAATTAACGCAACAGATTGTAATTTTTTATTAAGAGCTTTAGCGTGCTCAACTATTTCATTCATTTTCCCTAAAGTATCAATATCAATTTGGCTTGGTTTGATGGGAGTGTAAAATATATCAGAAGCTATTAACGCGGAACGTAATTCTTTTGAATCGCGCCCACCAGAATCTATAATTATATACTCATAACGTTTTGATAAATCTATTACAGTATTATATACATCTCCAGTTTTCTCTGCGCTATTCAATTTAGGTAATGTGGGGCCCTCAATTAAGCTTCGCCTGTACGCCCAAGTAGAACTAGTTTTTTGTGGATCGGCATCTAATAATAATACATCTTTTTCATGAAAAGCTAGAAATACGGCAAGATTGCAGGCAATAGTTGATTTGCCTGCCCCGCCCTTTTCTCCGCCTATTAATACAATCATTATAAACATCACATATTAAGTATTACCCATTACTATACGTTGAATATATCCATATGTCTAATATATTTGTACTATATCCATACTATTATAATTTAATATAATTTGATAATTTAACTAACAAATGCACTAACTATGACTACATAGTACACTTAATCACTATAATGTATAATATATAATTACTCTAGAAATAGTAGACATCATTGTTAATCTATAACAAGTATTTACTATACATATAATACTTACAATATTATACATAGAATATTAATAGTATGTATAATAAATAGTATGTTATGTTTATAGATCATGTATTGTTCAACTCATTGCTAGTTAACCATATCAACTCATTGCTAGTTTTTAAAAAGCCATTAAAGCATTGCGATGCTGAGGTTTAAGGCATATAGTACTAGTTACTAATCGAGTAGAGAGTCTCTGTAAACCCAAGTTGGTACAAAACAAAATTAAAAGGCAGGCAGCACAAGGGCCACAAGGGATTTAAAGTATCCCATCGGGCACTACAAATTTAGTTAATTTTTAGTAAGATATGGCAAGTTCAAAAATCTAGCGCAACACTGTATATTTGATTTTATCGTTCCTAGTTAACCATATGTTAAAGTTATCTTGTTATAAATACAACTTAAGGGTCAAATGGTGCGAATGTATAAGCTAAGTAGTTAGCTCAAAAATAATAAGGTGGTAAAGTGTACAATAGTAATTATAGCAAAATGATAAAGAAAATTCTTGGCTTGTTAGCAAGGCTCGGTAAGATCGAGTATAGAGTAGGGGAGAACATAGTAGGCTTTTATAAAAACCGGGTTATGTTTGGCAAGATAGAAGAAGATACAATTTATTTGCTCAATTCTTGCAACGGATTCGATAGAATAGATGTAGAGTTACTAGAAGAGGGTGATGCTTTTACAAAAAAAGCACAAGAAGCATATAGCCTTATCGGATAAACATTGAAACCCGTAGTTAGTTCTCAACAAAGGATTATTAGTTGCAAAGGGGATTTCAAAACAAATATGTTCGTGTTGTTGAACTAATATTGCCATCTCATAAAACCAAATCTTATTTAGCCAATATTTATGGAGTAGGCGGGAATTCTAGTTAAGCGTTTTGTTCTTGCAATTCTTTTTGAAAAATTACATCAAAAGTTTTGACTTTACGACTCTTATTCTTTTCCCCATCAGTCCAAATCATATAATCACCAAAATCGGCTTTACCGGCTATGTATTTTGCTAAAGCTTCTAATACAACATCTTTTTGTCCAATAATTACGCCAGTTGAATCGGTTAAAGATATTATGGCCTCATAGATCTCTTTTCTAGTATAATTTTTGACTTTTAAAACCCAAGCAAATTCCAAAATAGCATAAGATGAAATAAATAAAGAATTATTTTTGGCAGCTTTTGCAAGGAAAGATTGAGCTTCTTGAGCCTGATTCTCGTCGTCTTCTAGGAAAGCTCTAACTAGTATATTGGTATCAATGCCTATCATTATCCCCTACCGCCTTACAAATGGCCTTATCTATATCTTCAATTGACATAATTTGGTTTTTTGTTTTATTTTTTCCTAAACCAAAAAAGTTTTTTATATCTTTTCTCATGGGTCTTAGTTCTAGGGTATCGTTTTGTTTGAGCTCTATCATTATTTCTGAGCCTAAATGAAGGCCTAATTTAGATCTCAAAAATTTGGGGATTATTAATTGACCTTTAGAAGATAAAATTGTTTTTGCGTGCATAACTATTGAAATCATTAATGTATTTATAAGTAAGATAACACGTCTTACTTATAAATACAAGTGAATTATTGTTTTGTAGAATAGCATTTTAATTACAAAACAGATAAATTTGCGGATTCACGTTTAGCCACTTTAGCAATAGTTCCTCTTGAACAACTTATTAAATGCATAATAGTTGTGTAGGATTTACCTTCTTGAAGCAACATCTCGATTTTCTTATGTAAGTCAGTATTTTCTCTTCTGCCTTTGTATAGCCCTCCAGTTTTTGCTTTAGCTATTCCTTCTGTTTGCCTACGCCTTCGATCTTGATGATCTTTACGGGCTATTGCGGCTAACATATCCAGCATTAAGTCATTAATTGCCGTTAGCATACGATTAGTAAACTCATCATTATTTTCTACAAATTGATGACTTGTTGGTAAATCGAGAGACACTATTCTAAGTTTTTTTAATTTAATAATTGCCTTTAGCTTATTCCAGTCACTATCATTTAATCTAGATATACGATCTATTTGTTCAACTAAAAGAATATCATCAGGCTGCGCAATATCTAGTAATCTAAAAAGTTCAGGACGATCTAATGTAGCCCCACTTTCATTTTCTATAAAAAATGAGGCAACGGTTAAATTTGAATTAGTGGCAAATTGGAGTAGGGCATCTTTTGCTCTTGCTGCATCTTGTTCTTTTGTTGATGCACGCAAATATCCATATACACGAAAATTTCTAGTCATAAATAATTATCAGTCTATTATAAGTGGTTTTACAATAGCAGTCTATTATAAATTATGCAACGCTTTAAAATAGACTGGATTTTAGCGGTCTACGTGAGGTACACTCTAAGTAGGCAAGATTCTGATAATAATTGAAGTTATATTTTTCTACTGAACATAGTCCATCATTTTATAAAAAAACTTTATTTTAATCAGCCCAAGCCGCTACAACTACATACTTCTTATCACTAACTAACTTAGTCATATGACCACATTATTTCGTAATAACTTCATTTATCCCATTCGATCGCATAGTCCGCTGAAGAAATAAAATATCCATATCGCCTCCTTTTCTAATTTCTTCGGCTCTTTTTAATTCTCTTTCAGCATCATATAGTAAATCATGGAGAATATCTGAAAAATCAAATTGTATATCCTCGGCGAGCAACTCATGAATAATATCTGGATTTAGTTGTGTGTATTGTTGAATTTTAAGGTTTTGGGAAATGGATTTAGCTAAAGCAGATTCATTTTCTCTCCCTAATTTTTTTAAAATTATCGCTGTTGCCAACCAGCCCTTTTGATATCTTGGTTCTTCCGCAAGGACAGTTTCATAAAAACCTAAAGCGTCTATCAGTTTATTTTGTTCCAACAATAGTTGTGCTTTCATTTTAAATATAATTGTATGTTTGATGTCTGTATTAGTTAAATCAAGACTTAACAATGCATTAAGGCATTGAGTCGTCCCCTCATAGTCTTTTTTTATGGAGAAAATATTAGCACTCAAGAGAAGAAATTCAGTGGGAACAGATAATTGGGAAAAACAAATGTTAGCATCTACTTTTTGGTCAGGATTTTTTAAATTATATAAACCAAGAAATTTTTTAAATGATATTTCTGAACTTATTATGTCATTATTGAGGAGATCTTTTAAAACGACAACTCTTTGTCGTGCAATAAACCGGTTAATTTCATCTTTCGTCCCGATTGTTTCAGAATAAACAAATAGCCCAAGAAATGATATTAAAGCAAAAAAAGCTACAAAATATTCCTTAGAAATGATTCTTAAAAAATTCGAGGATAAATACATTAAGTACGAGAACCAACTCATTGTGAAAGTGACTACTAGTAAAGATAAAATAGCCACGAGCTCAGTTTTAAAATATCGGCTTAGTGCAAAAATAAAACCCCAAGGCACATATACAGCCACAGCTACAGTTAAGAATTCAATAAACGAGATTTTACTATAGAATCCTTTCTCATTCAGCTCTTTCATTTCATTACTCCTGATAAATATATATTAAATACACTTTTAAACATATATTAAAATACATATTAAATAAATATCAAATTATATATTTAGAATATAAATGTGATCCTATTGTTGTTTCTTTACACATAAATTATCATCAAATTATCCTAATAAAAATAAGAAATGTTGATAAACACTATTTAAATATATAGTGTAATAAGTATTAAAATATAAAATTTAGTTATGAAAAGAAATTATGCGCCTCTGTCTGTTGGTATAACAGATTTTCAAAAAGAAATTGGAAAAATATTAGATGAAGCAAATGGTCAAGTCATCGCGCTTGAAAAAAGAGGAACAATCAAAGCTTATATTGTTCCGACTGATGTTTATGAAAATATGATAGATAATTTAGATAATCAGTCAAATTCGCGGAAAGAGGATTAGTGAAATTGAGCTAATTTTATGTTTAGTCAATAAAAGAGAGCATAACATGATTAAGGTGGGTAGAAGAGTCAATTTAGTTAACTCACCAAAGAAAATTAATTTCAAAGCTTCAACTATACCCAACGCATAAAGTATTGGCATAAAAGGAAGGTATCGAGTTACGAAAAGAGAGATTTGGCTTTTTATATTCATGCAATTAATTTAAATTAAAGGTGACAAATTAATATCCTTAGGAGAAGTGGTCAAGACAAAAAATAGTATAACCCATCCCGGAAACCCACACAAGAGATATTTCCAAAGACGTGACCTGATAAAAACAATAAACTCGGTCACCCAGGTAGCAAAAAAACTAATCCTTATCAAAGGATATACGATTTAAATACTTCTCATATTTATTTTTGTATCTGTTGTCATGCTACATTACCTATTAATTTATCGCTTGCTTTGAAGCTAATAATATTGCGTTTGGCAGCTCTTGCAAGAGCAATATTGTTATGGTGATTTAGACCATTTGGGAATAGTGGTACTGACTTAAACTCACCGATTTCATCAATAGTAACACTTTGGCCAGATGCTACTAATTCCTGCAAGCTTTGGGCAAACATATCGACCATTGATTCAGCTACGCCTTCATCGACACCAAATCTATTAGCAGCAAATTTAATAAAATCATAATTATTCATAATGGCACACCTGTTTTAGTTAAATTATTTTGGTTATTTGTTTTTAAAAAACTCTATTAGCGTCTTGTTCAGCTTTTTTTTATCTATATTGACGTCTTTAGAAAAAAAGATGCCGCCTTTCTTCCAAGCTGCTAGTACTTGGCCGTTTGAAGCCGTAATAATTTCTTCTTCCTTGCTGCCTAATTGATCATTTAAGATCTCATCGACTAGTTTTTCGATACGTACACTACCTGCACCTTTTCTAATTTCTTCGGCAATCTCAATAATTGCTTCTTTATGAGCATTAGATTTTTTTGAAATAGCTAAGATAGTTTCTGCTGACCTAGCTGAAACCTTACTCATATTGACAACGGCATTCCAGATAGCTTTATCAATCTTCTCAAAGGCCAATAAGTTTTGTATCTTTTTTCTTGAACAACCAGCAATTTCAGCTAATTGTTCTTGAGTTAGCTTTCCGTCTTCTTTAAGTCTTGCGTATGACAAACCTTTCGAATATTCAGACAATCCGAGTTGCTCGTTTTCTTTAATCTGTATGGTGGCAGCTTCTGTATCTGATACATCAGTTACTATTGCTTTTAAAGGCAAGTCGGCACTAAGACAAGCTTGCAAACGTCTACTACCAGCAATTACCTCGTACTTGAATTTGTCGTTGCCATTTAAAGCTCGAACAAAAACAGGTGTTATTTGTCCATTACGCTTGATGTCTTCTGCTAAAAGATTGGTATCACCAAACTCGAATGAATTACGATCCGCATATTTCCACCTAGTACAAAGCCTTGGATCAATTTCAATAACTTTCATAAAACACAATAACTTATTATATAATTATTGTAATAGAAATATGAAACCAAAGCAAGGAAATAAGTAAAAAATAAAGATAGAAAATAAATATTTCTAGAAATGAAAAATATAAGTTGCAATAAAGCAATGTGAGGTTTTTCAGCGCCTTAACATAGATGATAGTAAATAGCTTGTATTCATCTTAGAGAGTCTTCTTAAGACCCAGAAATATATTTGGCAAAAACCTTCAAACATTTCAAAAAACTCTTAGAAAGCTCCATATGGAGCTTTCTTGCACAACAAGCTATTTGGGGATAACAAACCAATATCTTTTATCTTTTGTTTTTAGTTATTCTTAAAGAAAGATTAAAGGTCTATAGCTCACGATATTTAGAAGTCAATGCACGCTACGCTGTAAACGCATTGACTTCTAAGTATCGCTCCGCTCTTTCCACTTCAAAACGAATGCAAGGGCATTCATCAGAAAAGAAAAGCTGGTTTTTAACAAAAAAAAAGGAAACAATATGGACAAAAAAACTTTAGTTACAAATAAATATTTTAGCAGCGGATTGTATAGAAAAGCTTTTTACAGAGAACATAATTTTGACATAAATGATTTGTACAATAACATTGACGAACTTCAGTACAATAGACAACTGCTATTAGAAGAATGGAATGGAGAAGAAATCGACGGCAATGAGGAGGATGAGGAAAACCTGCTCGAAATTGTTGAACAAAGATTTTGGGAAAATTTAAGTTATTGGAACACATATTTTGAGCCGTTGGTTTTTAATGAAGAAGTAGCACTTGAGTGCAATTTAACTCCTTTTGCTTACAAGGATATAAACTTACTAGCCTTGTCCGGTTGTGGTATGGATCTTTCGCCAAGACTCGATGCATATCAAGCTTTAGCGCACGGTACAATTGATAGAGATAGTTCATTTTTTTCCATAAATAACAACGAATATTTTGAATATATGGCAGGCAAAGAGATTGTAAATAAGATGAATGAGATATTAAATAGGTAGAAATAATATGAGCACACCGGAATACACAAACTATCTTGATAGTAGAGAGAATGCTAAAATTAAGGCTGAAATATTTTTACTTAAAGCAGGAATAGATAGAAAACATGGTAGGAGATTACTAATGAACAAGACTAATGCAGGAGGTATGGAAATAGCGTACGCTCTTGTTAAAGCGAATTGGTTTAAAGACAGGAAAAAAGCTAAGTTCTTAAATAAAGAGTTTGACAATCCTAATCAGCTTGAATTCATAGGCTTTTAAAATTGTAGCCCAATAATAAATGAGAACTGTATTAAGCTGAGAAACTTTCTAATCAAAAACAATGTGGTTTAACGGAGGAAGTAACTTCCTCCGTAGCTACTATTAAATTTAATATAGCCTTTCTTTTTCAGGTGCATTCTTAAGCAATCTTTTTACAAAACTAACGGTAGGGGAAAATTTCCCCTCACCACCACCCCTTACATTTCATTTTGGTAGTAGCTAAAAATAACAGAGTATCCTAAGAAATAGTGTTGGTATAAATGGAGAAAATGAGGTAGGATGAGATGAAATTCCGATAGGCGCACATATGCATTGAATATAAATATTCAATGCTCCGCTCAAAGTAAGGGAATGGAGTATATGAAGAAAAATAATCTTCTTCTTTGATTAAAATAGAAAGATTAATGGCCAGCTATTGATAAATTATCGATCAAACGATAGTAAAAACTACAGATAGAATATATTAAATGTCATTTTTAAGCGCGCAAGTTAGTACGGTAAAAAGAAGTGTAGGGCAGAACGCCATTGCTTCGGCTGCGTATAATTCACGCTCTAAATTATCGCTAATTGTGACTGATAAAGAAACTAATATTAGTGTGAATCTTGATTGGGATTACAGTAAAAAAGAGGGATTAACGCACAGCAAAATATATGCTCCCGAGCATGCACCAGATTGGGTATTTGATCGCGAGGTGCTATGGAACAAAGCCGAGCATGCAGAAAATAGATGCGATGCAACAACAGCAGGAAAGATCATGTTACCGTTGCCCAATGAATTTACAACTGAACAAAATATAGCGTTGCTTGAAGAGTTTGTGCAGGAATTAGTGAGTATGGGCATGGTAGTTGATGCCAACATTCACGAAGATAACCCAGATAATAAGCACGCTCATTTAATGGCAACAATGCGGGAGTTAGTAGAGAATCGTTATGGAGAAATAGAATTTTCTCAATTAAAAAACCGAGATTGGCAAGGGCCAGAATGGGTTAAGTTTGTTCGTGAGCTACATGCACAGACGGTAAATAAGCACTATGAAATGCACGGCTATGATAGAAGATTCTGTGAAAAATCCTACAAAGAATTAGGGATTGATCTTGAGCCTGGAGTGCATGAAGGACCAGCGCGTAACATAAAGAATGCTGAACTTGTTGAGTTAAATCGTCAGATTGCTGCAGAAAATGCCGAGAAGATTAAAGCAAAACCAAGCATTATTCTTGATGTTTTAGGAATGAATAGTCCGGTATTTACCAAAGAACAAATTGCCAAGGAGCTTGATAAGCGATTTCATGCAGGGGTGGATTTTACTAAAGTTGAAAATATTGAGCAGTTGCAAAACGAGTTGTCGGCAACATTCACGGGTTTGTATGAGCAGATTTTAACTTGCCCTGAGATATCTCTTGTGGTGGAAGCGGACTTAAAAGGCAGAACGCTTTACACGACTACCAAGCGTTTGGAATTGGAGGAAAGATTTACTACAAATGTTGAAGCGTTACATGGCAGTAATCGTCATAGTTTAAATTTAAAAGATAGTGATCTTGATCATTTATCTTTTTCTGAAAAGATTGGTATAAAATTACGTGAGGTAGCAACGGATGTAGTGACGAAAATAAATGATCATACGGGCCTTGATCTCGATAAACCAAGACAGGAAGTTGCGCTCTCCGATGAGCAAAGAAAAGCGGTACTTAATATCCTTAATGGCGCGGATATTTCTGTATTAGAGGGAATACCTGGAGCTGGGAAGACTACGGCAATGAGGGAGCTGGTTCGGCAATATCAAAAATCTGGCAGAGTGGTGATTGGTGTTACGCCAAGCAGCAGTGCTAGTTTAGAGCTGGCTAAATCAACGGGGATAGACTGTAAGAATGCGAGTTTGTGGCGCAAAAATTGGGTGGAAGCAGCAGGCAAGGAGTTTGAGTTAATATTGCGCGGTGATTACTACAAGGAGAAGTTATATCAGGAGAATGGCTCACAAAATGTGTTTGGGGCAGTTAATTCAAGCAGTGGATTAACTAAGAATCACGTAATGATTATTGATGAGGCAAGTATGGGTGAGCTTGCTAATATGGACTACTTGATTAATCAGGCAAGAATTGTTGGTGCAAAAGTTATCAAAGTCGGTGATAGAAAGCAATTATCACCTGTTGGTTGGGCTGGTGCATTAGATAGGACAGTTGCTATTTGCGGCTCAGAGAAGCTAGAGGAATCGCGCCGTCAAATAAACCCACTGCATCAAGAAGCAACTAAATTACTTGGGGCTTACAAAGTACGATCCGCATTAGATATTTTCTGGCAAGGAGGCAATATTAAAGTCAGCGCGACAAGTGCGGGAGCAAATAGCCAGTGCATAGATGAATTTGTCTTGCAATATATAGAGCAAAGCAAAAAGTTTGATCGGGACGATTTAGTATCAATAAGGACTATGGCAATTGGTGTGTTTGAGAATAAAACTCGCCAACTCTATAATGTCAAGGTAAGGGAACAGTTAAAAGAAGCTGGAGTAATTAAAGGCGGGGAGCATAAGTTTCATGTTGGATCTATTAATGGAGAAAAGCAATTTTTGAGTTTAGCTCGAGGGGAGCAGATAGTATTTACCCGCAATGCAAATAAACTAGGTAAGAAGGGAATATTTAACGGTGAGATTGGCACAATATTAAAAGTAGAAGCCCCTGATCATGAGGGGCATGGGGTAATTGATATATTAGTGCATAAGGCTAGCGGCGGGAGAGAAAAAGTTGCACTTGATTTAAAAGAATTGGTTAAGAGCAAATGGTTTAATGACGGAACTGTTATTGATCATGGCTACGGGGTAACTGCGCACAAACTACAGGGCGCGTCAATTGATCATATGTTTGTAGCTATTGAAAAGGGTATTGGCTTCGAGGTGTTTAATGTGCTAGCTACGCGGCACCGCCTAAATGTATCATTTTATACGAGCAAGGAATTGCTTGAATCGGTTTTTTATGGAGCTCTTGATGAATCGTCAGACAAAGCGAAGAATCGCTTTGACATAACAGAAGAGAAAGCTGATGTAATCTTAAGAGGCGGTCTTGCTAAGCTTGTATCAAAACGGATAAATACTAGTTTTGCTGCTGATTACCGTACTATGGGACAAACTCCCGGGGATATTGTAATTAAAGATTATATCGATAGAAGCCAGGAGACAATTACAGCAGTGCGTATGCTTACCTCATGGCAAGCACAGGAGCAACGCAAGAGCGGAACCAAACCTGCGATGTGGGATAATAAGGAACTCTGGGGAGATTTTAAAAAGGCACGGCATCGTAGAGCGGAGACGGCTATCATAATTAAGAATGACTATGACGCACATACAGATCGTTTGGCCCATTTGAATATGAATTATGCGACCATTGAAAAACATGCTAGCCAGATAAAAGGTAAGGTTCAATTAGATAAAGTGTTAGTAGAGCAGAAGTCAACTATTTTGCATGAGCAGGATATGTTTAAAGATCTTGTCGGGTCAGTTGCTACTGGTGCTAGCGTATCTATTCGCAAATCCCTAAATAATGTAAATCTACATATTGCTGAAACACTTGTAGCCATTGAAGAAAAAAACTCTTTAATCACGGCACATGATGAGCAAAGACAGGAGCTACTAGATGCTGCCCGAGGAGAAAAGCATTTTAGGGAAATATTAATGCCAGAGTACTTGAGTCGTATCTATCATACATTTAAGGGAGCGAGTCAGGATGCAGGTATTGAGGCTCTTGAGATATACCAAGATTTGGCCATCAAGCATGGTCATGATTTGGCTACTAATATGGTAGTTGCCAAACCAACGCTCCTTGGTGATATTAAGGGATGGGGATTAGGGAGTTTGGTAGCTTTCACGAATGATAGGAAAGACGCGACCGAGTTAGTGAAGAATTTGGGAAGGCAGCTGGGTGCATTTAATGAGAGCAAGAATATGGAAAGAGTTTTTAACGAGAAGTTAGAGCAGGGTGATTTTGGAACGAAGATCTTTGCTCTTACAGAAGAGATTGAGCATTTGAGGTCGTTACTACCTGCTGATATCGACAAAGAGTTTATAGAAGTTGTTGAGGAGAAGTTAAAACAACATAAAGTAACATCAAACAATATTGATTGGCGAGAGTTGCAGAATTCTAAATTATTTGAGACGGTCAGGGTCGCTCAAATTAGCAAGGTGCATAAGGAGATATTAACCGAGCACGGCGGGGCAGAGGAGGTGCTTAAGCCTCTTGAGATGGTGAGTAAAATAGAAGTAAGTAGACCCGAACAGAAGCAGGATGTGCCTATTAGATTTAAGCAAGAAAAGCCATCATTAACATTTGCTCAAGTGAAGGACGGATTAAACCAATCTGTTGTGGCAGAAATATTCAGGCAATATGCTCCTCATCTTAACCCAGATGGCAAGATACAAAAACGCGCTAATCAAATATCATCAGGAAGTTTAAATATGGATCTTGGCAACAAACTAGGTTTATGGAAGAGGTTTAGCGATGGCAGCAAGGGGGATATATTTTCTTTTATTCAAGAGGCTACTGGATGTTCAAAATCTGAATCATTAGAAATTGTGGCTAGCCACGTGGGCATAAGTTCGAGTAGCAAAGTTGCTAACTTTAACCAGCATCAACTAAAACAAGCTGCCTCATTAGAAGAACAAACACAGAATCCTGAACCAAAGAATGAATGGGTAACCCAAGGGTTAGTGCCGGCAGAAGCTCCTGTATTTGATGCAAAAACCGATCTAGCATTCTTAAGCAAAAAAGGTTCAAAAGTAGTGGAGCACTATGAATATAAAAACAAAGATAATCAGTTACTTGGTTATACGGTACGCATAGAAGATGAATTAGGCAAAAAACAAGTACTACCAGTAGCCTATTGCCATAACGAGGCGACAGAAGAATCAAGATGGATGCTGAAAGGTTTTACTGATAATGGAACTAAGCCGATATATGGACTCAGCAAATTAGCAGAAAATGAATTTAAGCCAGTATTAATAGTAGAAGGCGAGAAGACGGCAAACGTTGCCCAAAACTTATTACCTGATCATGTAGTGATCTCTTGGATGGGAGGGGCGCAATCTGTCGACAGGGTTGATTGGGTAAAGCTCGCAGGCTGGGTGGTAACTATATGGCCAGATAACGATACTCCTGGGGTAGAAGCTGCCAAAAACATAGCAGAGCATATCGACAATCATAATGGGTTTAATGGTCTTGTTACTATCGTTGATACCAAGGCGTTGAACTTACCTGTAAAATGGGATTTAGCTGATGAATTACCGCAGCACTTGGCTATGGAACAATTACCGAGCATAGTTGATAATGTAAGTAATACTCATAGCCAAGTTCTCGATAGTGTAAAGCACAATGTGTTAAATCAAGAAGTGGTGAGCCAAGGACAACAACGGAGAGGAATTATCCTTGACTCAATTAATATGCTAGTATCAACAAACAGAATAGACAAGGATGAATATACCTCAAAAGAAATGTACCATGATACGATGATAGCAATTGCTAAAGTAAAAAATATAGATTTGGCAAAGTCGGAAAACTTCATTGAAGATATCCGTAAAATGCAAGATGAGTACCGCGCAAAACGGAAGAATTACACGTTACATGCTCATGCTGATAGTAATAGCAGTGCGACAGCTAATAGCTCAGTCGACACTAGTACCAAGGAGCAATTAATCCAGGATTTAGTTCGTGATACAAGTGTATTACACCAAATACAATATGGTGTAAACAAACTCACCAATACGCATAGGGAGCATATAGAAAATGCGGCTAAGGAAGAAGTAGCCAAAATGAGGCAGTTTGGGGTGAGTGACAAGGAGCATGCTGGCAGTAATATGTATAAAGCAATAACTAGCAATAATTGGCTAGAGACATTGGCCGGCAAGAACCAACAGCAAGCAAATGCCATTAAGTTTAAGTTCATAGCTAAAACTATTGATGAGTTTTTAGAAGACAAATCTCCTTCTAGCAAAACCTCGCACGAGCATTTAGCACAACTGCGCAAATATGGCATAGATGAGCATGCAATCTTGAAATCATTTAAAACTGACCATGCTTTGGGAGCAGAACACTTGGCTTCAATTCATAACCAGCTGACAATGGCAGAAAACTTTGCCACCAAATATAAAGCGATCATCGATGAAGCAAGGCAGTGGGGTTATAGTCATAATGATATCGCTAGTACTAGAAGTATCATAGGTATGGATGAACGTGCCGGTATAGATCGTCTTAAAGAAATCAGGAATGCGCAGCTATTTAAGCATATAGAGGATAAGTTTAATTCTCCGGAGTATTCAAAGCCAATCAGCAAATTGGATCAGATGAAAGAGAGACTGCTTGAGCAGCAGAACTTCTTGAAAGAGACATACGAATCTCTTAAATCGCCACAAAACTTCTGGGGTTATGGCAAAGGAGCTGATTTACTTTTGAGCGGCCAACATTTATGTCAAAATCCAAATGAGCTTAGTCACTTGTTTAAACTGGCTGATGAAATAGTCGAGAAAAACATTATGGCCGAGTATGTCTTATGTCGGGATTTAGGAACAACCAATCATTTGGCTGTATTGGTTGGGCAAGCAGAAAGAACAATAGATTATTACAATTGTAGCACCATTCCAGAGCGTTTGAGTCAAATGCGCCAGGATGCCAAATGTGTAGAATCAGCATTTGCTGCGATAGAGAAGGAGCAAGATACGCTAGCTGATATGCATGGTAACATTAAGAAGTTAGATATTTACAGCGAATTATTGGCTAAAGCTGAGTTATCGCATGAGCAGCGTCAGAATGGCGATTTAGCCAAGCTAAAACTCGTAGCAGAAACCACCCTATCAACTGGCACTAAAGACGAAAGCTCAATAATCAAAGAGTTGCAGCAAACGACTGATCTAAAAGAGACTCATAAGAAACTGGATCAAGAGATTGAAGCGCACCATATCAACTCCAATCTAGAAGCAATCACAAAAGAAAAGCAGGAAGCTAAAACTTCTGATCAGGTCATCGATAGCCTTAAAAAGGAGCAAGAATTTCTAGCCCAGTTACACTCTACACTGAAATATCCTGAGCGTGATTTAAATATAACGGCGCGAGCTAAACTAGCCAACGAGTTAAAACAAGAGGACTTGGCATATGGTGACTTGCATGAAAGCCTTAAATCGCTAACTAAAACTGCTTTGTCAACGGGCACTAAAGACGAAAGCTCAATAATCAAAGAGTTGCAGCAAACGACCGATCTAAAAGAGACTCATAAGAAACTGGATCAGGGTATCGAAGCACACCATATCAACTCCAATCTAGAAGCAATCACAAAAGAAAAGCAGGAAGCTAAAACTTCTGATCAGGTCATCGATAGCCTTAAAAAGGAGCAAGGATTCCTAACCCAGTTACACTCTACACTGAAATATCCAGAGTATCATGGCCAGGCTTTTTCTTTATCAATTCAAAACGCCATGAAGAATGAGCATGATAATGTAATTGGTCAGCTACATAAACTCTCATCATATGTGCAAAGTCAAGACTACAAAACTCATGATCAAATAACCAAAATATTAAAAGACACCACTGATCCAATGGAAACACATAAATCGCTATTTAAAGATTATCAGGATCAATTCATCAAGAACATTCACAAAAACCTTAGTAGGCTTGATGATGGTGGTACTGTTAAGATAGACAATCATATTATGTCATGCCCCCTGAAGTTTATGGATTATGTGGTAAAAACACGGACAAATGAATTTATCCCACATCATGAAATACAGCAGATACACAACCAAGTCACCCAGCAGCAGAAACATCTTGAGATGGAAAAAGATATGGGTGGCTATGGTATGTAGGGGTTAAAGGCATATCAAATTAGCATTGAATCTAAATATTAAACCAAAAAGAGATTGTTGAATGAGAAGAGGGCTTAAATCGAGAATAAACAATAGTATCACTCGTGAAAGTTCCAAAGATAATGACGGTGATCTACTAAAAGAACTCTCCTCTACTTTGGAGTATAAACTCGATGAATTTAATTATATAAAAGAGAAGCTAGAAAGCAAATACGGCTTCAAATTCAAGGATTATTATAAAAGATCGCAGACGTTAGAAGAATGGAACAAAATTAAAGGCACTTTGTTAGTTATAAAAAAACCAGAGGCCATAAAGCCCAGACAATCGATAAAGATCAGAAAAATAAAGGATGATGATTGGATCAAGGCTTCGGCCTTAGATTTATCTCCGATTGAGGCGCTGGTAAGATTTCACCGACTAAAGGGGGGTCTAAGCGTAAACCTCAGATTTTTCCGAAAATCTTTAAATGAGCTAGGTAATATTGTGCTATTTAGATATTTTTGTACTGGAGTATTTATGGATTGACAGTAATTAAAATAAGCTCTACTGTGCTACTTTAAGTAGTGGTTGTTTAACAAGTTTATATTTTTTACGCAGTATCTCTAAGGACAATAATTCTTAATTAACATTTTGATTATTTCGTCCAGATCAATTATGTTTTTATTTGTATTGAAATAAAATGATTTAAATATCACCTGATGGAGATATTGTGGTACAATCAAACTGAAATATTACTGTACTCATGTAAATGCAATAAGGATAGTACAATTAATAAGAATTATTAGAGTTTTATGTACGAAAATAGTACAACTTAGTTTTTTAGATAAAATTGTACATAATATTATGAAAGTTGGATATGCCAGAGTTAGCAGTACCACTCAAGACCTTGAGTTGCAAAAACATGAATTATTAAAAGCTGGATGTGAAAAAATATTTAGCGAGTCTGTAAGCGGTAAAGATAATAATCGCACTGAATTAATAAAAATGATTAATTCACTAAGGGCTAAAGATACTGTTATAATTTATAAAATTGATAGAATTGCGAGATCTTTAAAAGGCCTTATTGATATCATAGAATTACTAAAAAATAAAAAAGTAAATCTCATATCTCTTGACTCTGGAGATAGCGTAGACACCACTTCTCCTATGGGTAAGGCATTTTTTCAGATAGCAGGTGTATTTGCAGAATTAGAGCGTGGTATGATTAATGCGAGAACTAAAGCCGGCATCGCAAAGGCTAAAATTGATGGAGTAAAATTCGGTAGAACTTTAGGGAGTAAAAACCCAAAAACTGCAGAAAAAATTGAAAAAATAGAGATTTTTTTAAAAGCCGGTAAGAGTTATGATTGGATTACAAAAGAACTGTCTGTGAGCAAAAAAACGATATCTGATATTAGAAAATCTATATTATCGAAGGCATTTTCGGAAAAATCTGAGGTTTACGCTTAGACCCCCTAAATGAGCATTGCATCTACTACATAGTGCCTCAATACGTATATTATCTGCATCTTTAGTAGTTTTTATTTTGTTATCCAATCCTTGATCAAAACTTGGCCAACCCGTACCGGAATTAAACTTATTACGAGCACTAAATAGCCCTATACCACAATTCCTACAAAGGTAAGTCCCATCTCTCAGTGTTTGCTCAATGATTGAAGTATAACAAGCTTCCGTTCCTTTGTTGATTATAATTTTCTTTTCATTTGGGGTTAGGCTACTAGTCTTTATCATTTAATCACTTTATTTTGTTGTTTTAAAAATAAGTTTGGATTATGTTCCGCAAGGTTAAGTAAGGATACGGCAGAAGTGCAAGGATTACGGTGTCCTATTTCCCAGTTTTTATAAGTGTTATATGATATATCGAGTAGCATAGCAAAGTTCTCTTGCGTTAGACCATATGAGGCTCTAATAGACTTAATCCTCATAGGACTCATGTTCTTAGCTTGCTGAATCAAACTACTTGTTTTATTTTCTAACCAATGAGACATTCTTTATCATTCTATGATTTAACTTCTCTGAATATATTACGTCAATGACGTAATATATTCAATGTAATTCTTAGCTATTATGATCCAAGACTAAAGATGGGTGGAATGGTTATCAATGTACCGAAAGGCATTACCGAAGACCACACTAAGTTTCTTACTAGAGAATTAAAAAATTACATAGAGTTTGAAGTTCAAAATGTTAAATGCAGTAGAGGCTGTTTAATTTATTTGACCATTAATGTACCTTTGAGTTATAAATAACCACAATTAAAAAAGGTTAACGTGGAGCAAATAACAAAGTGGGGAGAAAACACTTTAAATAACCAAGGGCATATAGTTATAGAGAAAGAAATAAAAATTGAGACTCATGGAGGTTCTTCTGTTTGGAAGTACATAACTATTAATGGGAATTTCTTTTTAAAATACATGACAAAAGACTTTTTACACGAATTACCAACCTTAGGCCGTAAAGCCCCTTGATTTATCTATGGGGCTTTACGGCCTAAGGTTGGTAATAGTACCTCTTGAGCAGCCTAGAAACTCTCTATAGGGCTATCGTCCCCAGACATATATATGTTTAAACGTCAGCATTTGAATAAAACTCTTGCAATAACTCAAAACTTGACTTAATATGTACATATTACATGTACATTAGAGGAATTATGAAATCAATTAGCTATACTTCTCTCAGAAAAAATTTAAGCTCTGTATTAGATACAGTAGAGAAAGACCATATTCCATATCATATAATAAGAAAGAACCATAAAAATATGATTCTCCTAACCGAGGAAGATTATGAATCTACCCAGGAGACACTATATTTACTATCTAACCCAATTAATGCTAGTCGAATAAAAGAATCTATAGAGCAGGCAACAAAAGCTGAATTTACTCATGTTGATTTAGATGACTAAAATTCAATGGACCTTGAATGCCGCAGAAGATATAGCTTATTGGAAAAAGCACGATGCAAAAAAATATGAACGTATCAAGCTACTGATAAAAAACATTGAAGAATCACCATTTACAGGAATAGGTAAGCCTGAGCCTTTAAAGCATTCTTTGGCCGGGTTGTGGTCAAGAAGAATCAATCACGAACATCGATTAATATACTCAGTAAACTCAGGTCAAATCATAATCTATAATTGTAGGTTTCACTACATAAAATAATAAGTAGCTAAATTAGGAGAAAACACCACTGTTACTGTTATTTATAATTATTATTATAAGTTTACCCCGGGGCTGTTGAGATCTCACTATGGTTTCTATTTTTTCCGATAAGGCTATATGCTTTTTGTGCTCTCTTTTTGGCCTGGGACTAAAGACGAAGTGTTAAATAATCGTTTCGGAGCTTTTATACAGGGAAATCTTTAATATTCTCGTCATAAGTTTCCTGCGCTTTGTCCAATGACAATTTTGAGTAAATCTCAAGAGATTGGCGGGTTTCATGACCAGAATATGGCTGAATTAACGCATCATCTATGCCTTTGTGCTTAAGCCAAGTAAACAAAAAATGGCGTAATTTATGTGGAGATATATTTTGCTCTATATTGGCCATTTTACTGTATTTTTCTAGTATTTTTCTAATACCTCGATCAGAATATGGCTTGGCCCAATTCGATTCAAATAGGCTAGAGGTCGCTTTGTGCTTACTGCTTTCAATATAGAGCGCTAATGTTTCCCTAAAACTTTTTGGAAACGGAACTATCCTATCTTTTTGTCCTTTGCCAGATACTATTTTTATCTGACATCTATCAAGGTCTACATCGCATATCTTAAGTCTTATCAGCTCACTTACTCTTGCTCCGGTGTAAAGTAGAGTTTTTATAATTATCATATCTTGTCTATTCTTGCTTTCCCACACTGCTTTATAATATCTGCGTATTTCTTCTTCGGTCGGTACATAAGGCAATTTTTTTGCTTTACTACCTACCTCTATACCCAGTTCCTGCCTTAAATGCACAAATACTGCTCGCAAATAGTTATAATCAGGATCCTCGTGACGCAAGTATTTTATTATTTGCAGAGCTTTTTTTCTTGGTCCCGTTCTTTTTTCCATTTAAGCTACCTCTTTTATTCGAGGGAAGTTTATTTCCAACCGCGCGTTCATGTCTAATGGAAATTTACCATATGGATTGATATGCTCACTTAGCAGCGGCGTAATAGCTCTCTTATCAGCTAAAGTCATGCGATCTAGCCAACTTGATTCAACAAGTACTTGTTGTAGCAATAAGGTATTTATATACACCATGCTTAACTGCAGGATATGCAAACACAACATTTGTAATTCAAATTCATGAGGATTATTGCCGCTTAGAGCACGTCTTTTTCCATAAAAAATAAAATCATTTGCTCCGTTCCATCTTTCAACAACATTAAGCCCTTCGTGAATTTCTTGCCTAAGGTTTTCTGAACTTAAATATTTGCATAAAAAAATAGTTTTTATAGCACGTCCCAACTCTCTTAGTGCTTTATATACAGGATATTTACTGTTTTTACGCGTAAACCTGCGCATAATATTTTCAGCATCAGCTCGTCCTTGCTTTAAAGCAATTGTATATTTTACTATTTGATCATAATAACGTTCTATTATTTCCCAATTAATGCTTTTTGAGATTATATCGGTCAAATTAGTATATTTTTTATTATCTTCTTTATTAACACAGTATAATTTTTGTGCATGAATATTTTTAAATCGAGGGAGTAGTTCAAAATCTAGCATATAAGAAAATGCAAAACCTACTTCGCTTGCTCCATGAGTGTCCACATAGTTTTTATCAACAATTTTATCAGTATCATGACGTAGCACTCCTTCAATCATTGAAGATACTTCTGAAGCGCTGCAACTCTTTAATTGAGAATAAATACATATTGAATTAGTATCAACATGCCAATAAACCATTACGCCCTTGCTATGATAGCGTGGATGCCATCTACTCATTAAATTTTGATCAGCTGATTTAAAATGCGTTGAGTCTGACGCAACTGCAGTGGTGCAGCCACTCCATACCTCGGGTAAGCGAATTTCTAGCAAACTATTCACAATTTTGCGAATCCCAGTTCGCAAATTATCAGGGTCAAAATAACGTAGCTTAATATGTTTTAAATCTTGGTAGGTTACATCTTCATTATTACTCATGCTTTTTAAGCCAGTATTAGTTCCGTAGCCTAGAATAGCAAGTAACAAGCGCTTTCTAATGGTTTCTTTATTCATCCCTTCTTTAGGACCGCTAGGTATAAAATCATCAATAAAATTTACAAACAAATCAGTTTCTTTGAGAATATCTAATAAACTCACAGCTGGCCATTTTTTAAATACCTCTTGTTTGATCAGATCTAATTGTGGAGGCTTTGGTTGCTCTGTTAATTTGGCTAGCTTAATATGACCTTTTGGCTTTTTTAGAATCTTGACCATCTTATTTTGTGGTAAACTTGAGTCAAATTCTTGTAAATGTTGTGATAATTCTTTTTTTATTCTCTGCACAAATTGTTTGGCTGAAAGGGGTTTATCAATTAAATTATAATAATATTTCTTCTGATCAGTAAAATCATAAGGCAAGTCCTCCTCAGGATTTCTATATTTATAACTGTCTTTTACCCATACTTCTTTCGTTTTTAATTTATCTTTTAGAGTGTAAAATAAACTAAGTTCATAGTTAATACGATTTACGCGATAACCATCATCCAACACAAGTGCTCTATGTGGTTTTGTAATTACCCCCTTAAGGGGTATTGATAAATTATCAGGATAATAGGTAGTATTAGCATCCAAATGATCTTTGATTATGCCAAGACCTTTAATGATCTGGGTATCATATTCATTATTTGAGTAAAAATCTAACAACTCTAATACTGGCTTTAGTACCTTACGGTAATGATGAATATAAGACTTTCTAGCTTTGTCGTATACAAGCGACTCATATGTTATGCTTTTATTGACAAAATTTGCTTTAATTAACTCTAGCTGATCTTTAGGTACTACTGTAAATACTGCATCTTTGATTACTTCGTCTTGGTTAGATAATATGATATCAACTAGTAATTTTAGTATTTTTTTGCTGTTATAGGCTTCTTTAATATTTACTATGGTAGCTAATTCTTTTTTTAATCGACGCTCTCCAGAGATAAACATCTTTTGTACAAACCTAAGTAACATATCAATAAGATTGTCACTAACTTCTCTTCGCCTAATAAAACAAAAAATGGCTAAAAATACATATTTACTTCTATCTGGCATCTGTTTGATAGCACTTGGATATTTTGTACAAATATTGCGATAATATTTCTTTAATTGTTTAGTTGGTATCGTATCTAATATCTCGGGAAGTTTTATTAGTTTTAGATGTTTTAATTTTTGTGCTTCTATTAATACGGATTTCAAGGATATACCCCGAGGCCAGCTTTTAATAAACGACATTATTGAGTTATTATTCTCTATTATGAGTAATCCGTCTAAATAGGCCATGGTCTCGTAGTCAAGCAAATCAAGAATTTTAGTGAATAAGTTAGTTTCATATTTATTGATAGAGCTATTAATAATTCGATCTAAAGAATGAATAGACTCTATCTTATTTTTCTTCAGATAATTTATTACATTATTAGTATCGATATCAAAAGAGCTTTGCGTAGGCAGAATATTGAAAATATAATTTTGTACTAACTCTTCAGCCAATGATTTATTAGAACCAAAATAATCACGAATTTCAAGGCGGTATGCATTAAGTACAGATTCTGATGGGATAGATATCAACCTGGAAACATTTAATATTTTCGTAAAGTTGGTTATTAAACTACCCGAGAACTTGGGTAGCTCAGTAAAAAACTCAGTGTTGATTTCGTAATATTTAAAAAGCAACGCATAAAATATTCGATATTTACGACTCTTAGAAACAATCAAAGATAATTGCTCTTTATTAAATTTTGAATTAAGCCTTATCATCAAGCTCTAACTCTTTTTGTTGATAATTAGCCCTTGCTAGTACTATAGCTCTATGTAAATATTCCTCTAATAATTCTTTAGGAGGCAATTTAGTTAAATATTTAGTAACGTGAATCCCAACTTCATCTAGCTCTAAATATTCTACATCTTCTTCGTCTTTATCAGCACACAATATTATTCCTATTGGCCTTTCTTCACCAATTTTGCGCTCATTCTTATCTAACCATCGTAAGTACCACTCCATCTGCCCTTTGTGGTCTGGTTCAAATTTTCCAAGTTTGAGTTCAACGGCAACTAAACACCTTAAACTACGATGAAAAAATAATAAATCAAGATGCCTGTCCTTGTTCTTAGTTGACATTCTTTTTTGCCTTGCCACAAAACAAAAATCATTACCTAATTCATATAGGAATTCAGTGATATTATCCAAAATGGCATTCTCAAGATCACTTTCAGAATATTTACCACCCAAATTGATAAAATCTAAAAAACATGGATCACGGAATACCAAGTCAGGATTTAATTCATCAGTATGTCGAAGCTTACTTAGCTCTGCTTTTATGACATTTTCAGGTTTTTTACTTATTGCTGTTCTTTCAAATAACATCGAGTTTATTTTGTCCCTTGTTTCTCGAACACTCCATCTTTCAATTCTTGCCATTTCTAGATAGAAATCTCTTCGCAAATCATCATCCATTTGGCAAATAAGCACAATATGTGACCAAGATAATTGTCGCGACACTGTAGCGACAATTATTTGATCGGGATATATCTTCGCAAAGCGTACCATTCTGAACAAGCTTGCCCTATTATATCCCTTACCAAATTTTATGGTTAGCTCTTCTGAGATACGGAATATTATCTGGTCACCATAATTTGCTCTATCACCTTTTAGAATTTCATCATTAATTCTTCTGCCAATTAGCCAATATATTAATATAACTGTTGAATTAATTTCAGTTGCAACTCTATATTTGCCTTCGTTAATTATCTTGGCTATATCATTAAAGAGGTCTTGATAAGATTTGTCAGTTTTAGATATTTCTTTCTTAGTCATTAAAAAGTTCCTATAATTCCCAGTATCGGTAATATCATAATATTATCCATCATGATTACATACACGAACACTAACATAAAACGGCAAAGTATGAAAGACTATTTTATACAAGGAACTTTATTCAAAACGATTATTTAACACTCCATCTTTAGTCCCAGGCCTT